>Ga0214471_10000049_pt1 | contig 125493 bp, 123 predicted proteins | sample RVTome_5_FD_207665 | JGI IMG/M metagenome (GOLD analysis project Ga0214471, IMG submission 207665) | Soil microbial communities from uranium-contaminated site in the Upper Colorado River Basin, Wyoming, United States - RVT142D155 | ecosystem: Environmental > Terrestrial > Soil > Contaminated... | reverse complement strand
ACGGTTCCCCCGTACCCCCTCCCTAAATCTTGCCGTGGGACCGCCCGTGAAGTGCGGGCGTGATCGAGTGCGGAGGTTGCGCGATCAGTTCAGGAACGGGACGGCCATGCCGCGCGTGACCGCGGGGCGGCGCGAGATGGAGTCGAACCAGCGCTTCACGTTCGAGAACTGCACCAGATCAACGCGGTGCCACTCGTGGCGCGCAATCCAAGGAAAGGTGGCGATGTCGGCGATCGTGTACTGACCCGCGGCCAAGTAGGGCCGCCCTTCGAGGTGCTTGTCCATCACACCGTACAGGCGCTTCGCCTCGTTCACGTAGCGCTCGGTGCCGTAGGGAACTTCGTCCTTTTTCGCGCGTATGAAGTGGTGCGCTTGGCCGAACATCGGTCCGACGCTGCCCATCTGCCACATCAGCCATTGCAGTACCTCATACTTGTCGCGTACCGAGCGCGGCAGGAACTTGCCGGTCTTGCCCGACAGGTAGACCAGAATCGCGCCCGATTCGAACAGACTGATCGGCCTAGCGTCTGGACCCTCCGAGTCGACGATCGCCGGAATGCGATTGCCTGGGCTGATGGCAATGAAATCGGGCGCGAACTGCTCGCCCTTGCCGATGTTGATCTGGTGCACGCGGTACGCCAGAGCGCACTCCTCGAGCATAATGGAAGCCTTGCGGCCGTTCGGGGTGCCCCACGTGTACAGATCGATCATGCTCCCTCCGGTGCGTTCGAAGGGCGGCAGTGTAACGTCTCGCGCGCAGTTCTGCGCAACCCCCGATTTGCCGTGCTGAAGTGGCTTATTACCATCGGCATCGCGCTCGCGATCGTCGCGCTCGCCACTCCCTGGCTGCGGCGCTGCGGCATCGGGCGCCTGCCTGGCGATCTGCAGCTACGAGTGAAAGGACGCGACTACTACATCCCGATCCTCAGCACAGTCATACTGTCGCTGATCGCGGTGCTGATCGGGCGCATGATCTGAGTCGCGCCGCGCGGAAAACCGGGAGCAACCCATGGACACTGCCGCATTCGAAGCCGGACTGAAACGCGACGGGTTTCTCGAGATCGAGACCAAGTCGATGAACCCCAACGTCTTGATCGGGGATCACGTTCATCCCTACGACGTGCGCGCATTGGTACTCGAGGGTGAGGTGACGCTAACTTTCGAAAGCCGGAACCAGACCTGCCGCCCCGGTGACACGCTCACGATGGCGGCGAACTGCGAGCACCGCGAGCAGTATGGGCCGCAAGGGGTCCGATACATCGTCGGGCGCCGGCACAAACCGGCCTAAACACCCCCGCGCACGTGCTGCGCGAGCGGAGCGCATTCGCGGCGCTGCAGCCTGATTCACCCGCGCTGAGCTGCGGCGATCGCCTCGGCGCGCGCCTGGTCGAGCATCGCCGGAATCTCTACGCTTGCAGCGGCCTTTGCCGCGATCGCCCCGGCGTCCACCGCGGCCGCCGCCACGAGCGCGCGCTCGAGCCGCTCGACGCCGAGCGCGGCTTGCGGCCGCGCATCGGCGAGCCTTGTAACCGCGAGCAACTCACCGAAGCGCTCGCGGCGGCGGAAGGCATCAGCGCGCTTGAGCACCTCGAGAAGGCTCGCCGGCGTGGCGAGATGCGCGCGCTCGAGCAGCGCGCGGCAGCGGCAAGCGACGAGCGCCAACTCGCGCACCTCATTCGGCGCGCGCAGTCGCCTGCAGAGCGCGCTCGCGCTCGGCTCGCGCTCGCCCGGCATGTGCCAGGTGATGAGCGTGAAGCGCACCGCGAGCGAGGCCTTCGCCGCGGCCGCGCGCCCGAGCGCGGCGAAGAACGCGGCGCGCCGCGCCGCGTCAGAGAGCATCGCCGCCACCTCCGGCAGCACCGGCGCTAGCGCGCCGCAGCCCTCGAGCATCTCGAACATGCGCTGCGCGTGCGGCTCGCACAGGCCCTTGGAGATCTCCTGCCAGACGCGTTCGGCCACCAGGTGCTCAACTTCGCCCGCCCTGACCATGGCGCGCATCAGCGCAGCAGTCTCCTCGGCGACGCGGAATTCGAAGCGCGCCGTGAAACGCGCCACTCGCAGGATTCTGACCGGGTCGTCCGCGAAGGCAGGACTCACGTGGCGCAGCACGCCGTGCTCCAGATCTCGCCGACCACCGAAAGGATCGATCAGCGTACCGTCCGCGGTGCGCGCCATGGCGTTAATGGTGAGATCGCGCCGCGCAAGATCCTGCTCGAGCGTGACGTCGGGTTCGGCGTAGACCGTGAAGCCCTTGTAGCCGCGGCCGCTCTTGCGTTCGGTGCGCGCGAGCGCGTACTCCTCGTGGGTCTGGGGGTGCAGGAACACCGGAAAATCCTTGCCCACCGGCCGAAAGCCGCTCGCGTTCATCTGTTCGGGCGTGGCGCCCACCACCACCCAGTCGTGGTCCGACACCGACAAGCCGAGCAGTTCGTCGCGCACCGCGCCGCCGACCATGTAGGCCTTCATGCGCGCCTCGCTCCTATCCGTAGAGATCGAACTGAGGAAGCGACTCCGTCTCGCGCTCGGCCGCGTCGATCCACTCGCGCATCGCCGGCAGCGCGAGCATCACATCGGCGTACGCCCGGCATACCGAAGGAAGGGCGACCTGGTAGGTGCGAAAGCGCAGCACTACCGGTGCATACATCGCGTCGGCGGCCGTGAAGCCGCCGAACAGGAACGGCCCGCCGCCGCTATAGCGCGCGCGGCAATCGCTCCAGATCGCCACCACGCGCGCGACGTCGGCGAGCGCCACGGGGTTGCGCCCCTTGCCCGGAAAACGCTTTCGCACGTTCATGCACATGTGCTCGCGCAAGTGGGGAAAGCCCGAGTGCATTTCGGCGCTGATCGAGCGCGCCAGCGCTCGCGCCGCCGGCGCAGCAGGCCACAGCGTGCGGTGCGTCTCGGCGAGGTACTCGAGGATTGCGAGCGAATCCCACACGGGCGTCGCGCCCTCGAGCAGGCAGGGTACCTTACCCGCCGGGTTGTAGCGCAGCAACTCGTCCTTGTAGCCGGGCACATAGAGCGCGATGCGCACCTCCTGGAAAGCGATGCCGAGCTGCTTCATCGCGAGCCAGGGGCGCAGCGACCACGAGGAGTAGTTCTTGTTGCCAACGACCAGCGTCGGAGTGCTCACCGTCTTGCCCTCCAGCGCAGCCGCGGATAGCGTTCGCGCGGACCGTCGGCCGCAAGGTACGCCGGCGCCATCGCCTCGATCGCCTGCGGCTCGATGCCAAAGGGTGCCGCGCATTCGCAAACGCTGGGTATGCGCATCGAAAGATAGTTGTCGCGCGTCATGAGCGGCCCCGGCGCGAACTCGAGCAGGCGCGCCTGAAGGTAAGAGAGCCGGTCCGGCAGCCCGATGATGAGGCGCCTGCGCCGGGTAATCTCGCACACCAGCTCGACCAGTCGGCGCAGGGTGTAGATCTTCGGGCCGCAAAGGTCGTAGCGCCTGCCGATCGACTCACGCGCATCGAGCGCGGCGAGAAAGGCGCGCGCCACGTCGCCGACATACACCGGCTGGAAGCGTGCCCCGGGCGAGCCGAGCGGCACCACCGGCACGAAGCGCGTCAGCTGTTCGAACAGGTTGAGGAAGCGGTCCTCGGGGCCGAACACGACCGAGGGGCGGAAAACGGTTACGCCGACGTCGTCTGCCGCGAGCACCGCACTCTCACCCACGCCCTTCGAGCGCAGGTACTCCGAGGGCGTGCCCAGTCCCGCGCCGAGCGCGCTCATGTGCAGCATGCGGCGCACGCCTGTCTCGCGGCACGCGGCGAGAATCGCCTGTGACAGCTCGACGTGCGCGCGCGCGAAATCCGGTCCGTAGTTGTTCGGACCGCGCTCGTCGGGCCGACCGCGCCGGCTGTGCAGCACGCCGACCAGGTTCACCACCGCGTCGTGGCCGCGCATCAGGCCTGCGAGCACGCCGCGCCCATTGACGTCGGCCTCGATGACCTCAACGGTCGGCAGCAGGAACAGGTGCCTGGCGCGCTCACGGCGCCGTGCGGGCACGGTGACGCGCGCGCCGCGCGCCGCGAGCGCGGCCACGACGTGGCGGCCTATGAAACCGCTTCCGCCGACGACAAGGAGGTTCGAGTAGCTCATACGAGGATGATGCCGGGAGCCGCCGGTTGCCGAAGCCCGTTTGCGCGGCGCGACGCCGCCGGGCCGGAATTATCGCAGGACCAACTTAGTTCGGCTCATCCATGTCGCGCTCTTCGCCCGAGCGTCCCAGCACGGTGCCGAGGCTCGCGGTGAGCGGGGCGACCCGGTTCTGCAGAATCGCGGCGTAGAACACGGTGTTGGCCATCACTTTCTTCACGTATTCGCGCGTCTCGTTGAACGGAATCGTCTCGGCGTAGATCGCGCCCTCGAGCGGTCTGTCGTCGCGCCAGCGGCGCGCCCGATTCGGGCCGGCGTTGTATGCGGCCGAGGCGAGCACTGGGTGGCCGAGGTTCTCGAGCACCAGCTTCATGTAGCCGGTGCCAAGGCGAACGTTAGTCGGCACCTCGCTCACGCGCCGCGGGTGGAACTCCTTGAAGCCGACCTGGCGCGCCACCCAGCGCGCCGTCGCAGGCATCAGCTGCATCAGTCCCTGCGCACCCGTCGAGGAACGCGCGTCGTTGATGAAGCGGCTCTCCTGGCGCACCAGCCCGAGCACCCACGCTTCGTCGAGGCCGTGGCGGTGCGCATACTCCGTGAACACCTCGCGGTACGGCGCGAGATAGCGCAGCTCGAAGTTGTGCTCCACCTGCGTTAGGTTCGCGGTGCCGATCGCGCGATCGAAGATCTCCGCGCGACGGGCGACCTCGGCCGTGGCGAGCAGCTGCCGATCGCTCATCGTGCGCACGGTAAACATCCACTCGCGCGTCGCCTCCGTACGCATCTCGAGGCGATACAGCTCAAGCGCGCGCACGATTCCCGGCTCGCGCGCCGCGGCCGCCACTTCGTCCTCGCTCGCGCGGCTGATCTTCTCGGGCATCGCGGCGACGTAGCCGAGCGCCTCGCCGGCAAGCAGACCGTAGAAGTCGGTGCGCCCGGCGATGCGCGTGTAGTAGGCGCGCGCGCCCTCCAGGTTGCCCTGCGCGGCAAGTGCGCGGCCGTACCAGTAGCTCCAGGCCGGATCGCGGCGTGCCTCGGTCGACATCGGATCGATCGCCTCGCGCACCGTCTGCCAGTCGCCGCGGCGCAAGGCCGCGCGCGCCTTCCACGTCAACTGCTCGTCGCTCATCATCGCGTCGCCTGCGCGCGCGTACCAGTCGCTCGCCTCGGGCAGGTGGCGCAGCGCCGCCTGATACGCGATCCAGCCCCACAGGTACTGGTGGTCCTCTGCGGAAAGCCTCTCGCCGAGCGCGCCTTCGAGCGCCTCGGCCGCGGCGCGTGGATCGTTGCGCGAGAGCCGGGTCGCCGCGAGCACCATCACCTCGCGCTGCGCCCTGGTGTCGATTTTCGCCATCGAGCCACGCAGCAGCCGATCGGGCCGGATTACCGCCTGCGCGAGCAGGTGCTCATTGGGCGCGTCCTCGCGTCCGAGGTGACCGAGCACGCGCTTCGCCGCCGTGATCTGGCCGTTCTGGAACAGCACGCGCACCCGCTGCCAGATCGCCGTCGTGTCGATCCGGCCCTCGGTGACGAGTCGCTCCTCAAGCTTGACACATCCCGCGGGCAACTCCTTCGGCTCGCGCCACATCTGCATCGCTTCCTCGGCGGTGAACTGATCGCCGCGCGCGAGGTGCGAGTCCCAGGCGTAGCAGCGGATCTCGAGATCGTCGAGCACCAGCGGCGGGAGCTCGCGCTCGAAGCGCTCCCTATCGGCGCGCTTGCCGAGCACGCGCAGCCAGTCGGCGCGCAGCAAGTCGGCGTACACCGTGCCCGCGTGCCTGGCGAGGAACCCGCCCACCTCGCTTGCCGGCGTGTCCTCCAGGCGCAGCGTGAGCAGCCAGTACTCGGCGTAGGGCTCGAGCACGTGTCCGCGCAGCCGCTCGGCATGTTTGGAAAGCTTGAGCGGATCGCCGGCGCGAAACGCGTCGTTCGCTGCAAGCAGCGCGTAATCCGACGTCGGCTTCGCGTGCACCGGCGTCGCGGCGAGCGCGCCAGCGCCAGCGGCAGCGATTACCGCAGTAAAATTACGGACCTGCCTGAAAAGCATGCGGGGAGAATAGCACGCGAATGGATCAACAAGCATTGCGTTCCTGGCGCCGCGAGACACGCGAACGTCTCGTCAACGCGCGGCTTGCGCTTCGAACCGACAAGCTCGACACTTGGCGCACAAAAATTGACGCTTTCATCGAGCGCTCCTTCCCGGGACTGGCCCGCGCAAAGCTCGCTCTGTGCTGGCCGATCCGCAACGAGTACGACGCGCGCCATCTGGCGCGCCGCCTGCGCGAAAAGGGCGCTCTGACCGCATTGCCGGCGGTGGTGGCGCCGCGACAGCCGCTGGTTTTTCGCGAATGGCACCCCGGAGTGAGGCTGGAAATCGGCGCGCTCGACATCCCCTACCCGGTCGACTCGCCCGAGGTCGTGCCCGACGCAGTGCTGCTGCCGATGAACGGCTGGGACGCCCGCGGCTACCGCCTGGGCTACGGTGGCGGATTTTTCGACCGCACCCTTGCCGCGGCTCCGAAAAAGCCGCTGGTGATCGGCGCCGCCTACGAGATGGCGCGACTCGAGACCATCCACCCACAGAACTGGGACGTGCCGGTCGACTGGCTGGTCACCGAGCGCGGGGTGTACCGGCGCGACCCCGAGGGGCTCGAATACCTCGGTACGCCGCCGTCGGGTGATGCGAGCAACCGCGCCTCGCCGGTGTGCTACGCCGCCGAGCTCGCGCCGGGCTTCTTCGGCGAGAAGCCGGACTAGTTCTTCCTCGCGAGCGAGAGCCCGTCGCCGATCGGCACCATCGCCATCTCGACGCGCCGATCGCGTGCGAGCTTGCGGTTGAAGGCGCGGATCGCGCGTGTGTCGGCGTCCTTCGCTCTGCGGTCGGCCACGCGGCCGTTCCACAGCGTGTTGTCCACCGCGATCAGGCCGCCGCGGCGCACCAGCTTCAGGCAGCGATCGAAATAGCGCTGGTAGTTCCTCTTGTCGGCATCGATGAAGGCGAAGTCGAAGCGCCCGGCCGCGCCCTCGGCAAGCAGCGCACTGAGCGTCTCGAGCGCCGGCGCGAGCCGCAGCTCGATCTTGCGCTCGACCCGCGCGAGCTTCCAGTAGCGCCGCGCGATCGCGGTCCACTCCTCGCTCACGTCGCAGCAGACGATGCGCCCCTGCGGCGGCAGCGCAAGGGCCACCGCGAGCGCGCTGTAGCCGGTGTAGGTGCCGATCTCGAGGCAGCGCCGCGCGCCCGCGAGGCGCACCAGCAGCTGCAGGAGACTGCCCTGCTCGGGCGAGATCTGCATGCCCGAGCGCGGCACCTTCTTCGTCGCGGCGCGCAGCGCGCGCTGCACCGGCGTCTCGCGCAGCGTGCTTTCGAGCAGGTAATCGTGCAGCCGATCGGGCAGGAACAGGGTTTTCGACGACATCGCTAGCTCACGCGGTGCGCCTCGAGGCGCTTGAAGTCGAGCGCCACGCCGTGCCCGGGCCGCTCGGGCGCGATCGCGCGCCCCTCGACGATGCGCAGCGGCTCGGCCATGAAGCGATCCAGCCCGAAGCCGTGTACCTCGAGGTACGAGCGGTTTGGCGCCGCGGCGAGCAGGTGCACAGTCAGATCGTGCACGCCATGCGAGGTCACGGGCAGATGGTACGCCTCGGCAAGCCGGCAGATCTTCATGAACACGGTGACGCCACCGCAGTTGGCGACGTCGGGCTCCGGATAGCTCACGCCGCCGCCGGCGATCAACTGCTTGAATTCGTGAAGCGAGCGCAGGTTCTCGCCAGCAGCGATCGGCAGGCCGCCATCGCGCACGATACGCGCTTGGCCCTCGACATCCTCTGGGGCCGTCGGCTCCTCGAGCCACACGAGCCCGGTGTCGGCAAGCGTGCGCGCCGCGCGTATCGCCTCGTCGACCGACCAGCGCATGTTCGCGTCGGCCATCAGCGGAAAGGCGTCGCCCAGATGGCGGCGCATCGCCCGCACCCGCTCGAGGTCTTCGGCAAGCTGCGGCCGTCCGACCTTCATCTTGATGGCGTGAAAGCCGTGCGCCTGGAATTCGTCCGCCTGCGCGAGCAGCCGCTCGATCGGAAACTGCAGGTCGATGCCGCCCGCGTAGCAGGGCACCGCGGGGTCGTAGCCGCCGAGGTGGCGCCACAGCGGCGCCTTCGCACGCTTGGCGGCCAGATCCCAAAGCGCGATGTCGAGCGCCGAGATCGCCATCGCCGCGAAGCCGCCGCGCCCCCAATGCAGGAGCTGCGACATCGCCTGCCAGAGCAGCTCGATCCTTGCCGCGTCCTCGCCAACCAGCCGCGGCGCGAGGTAGCGCTCGACGAGCGCATGGATCGCGAGCCCGCCGGCGTGCACCGAATAGGTATAGCCGAGCCCCTCCACACCGTCGGCGTCGCGCACGCGCGCGCTCACCAGCTCGAAGTCCTTCATCTCGCCGTGAGTGCTGTCCGAGAGCACCACCAGCAGCGGCACGCGGTAGCAGCCCGACTCGATCGAGGCGATGCGCGCCATCGGGTTCAGACGAGGAACATGCGGTAGGCGGGGTTGCGGGTCTCCTCCGCGAAGGGATAGCCGAGCCGCTCGAGAAAGCGCCGGAATTCGGCCATCTCGTTCTTCGGCACCTGCACGCCGACCAGCACGCGGCCGTAGTCGGCGCCGTGGTTGCGGTAGTGAAACAGGCTGATGTTCCAGTCGCTGCGCAGGTTGGACAGGAACTTCATCAGCGCGCCAGGCCGCTCGGGAAATTCGAAGCGGTACAAGAGCTCGTTCGCGGCGCGCGTCGCGCGTTGGTCTCCCGACCAGGGCGCGCGCCCGCCGACCATGTGGCGCAGGTGGAGCTTGGCCATGTCATTGTCGGTGAGATCGAGCGTCGCCAGGCCGTGGCGCTCGAGGTTTTTCACGATGCGAGCGCACTCGGCGCGATTCGCCACTTCGATGCCGACGAAGATGTGGGCGTCCCGCGAGTCCGCGATGCGGTAGTTGAACTCGGTGATGTTCCTCGCGCCGAGCGTGGCGCAGAACTTCTTGAAGCTGCCGGGCCGCTCCGGAATGGTGACCGCGAGGATCGCCTCGCGGTGCTCGCCCAGCTCGGCCTGCTCGGCGATGAAGCGCAGGCGATCGAAGTTGGTGTTGCTGCCGCCCGCCACCGCGATCAGCGTCTTGCCGCGCGCGCCGTTCTTCTCCACCCAGGCCTTGGCCCCCGCAATGGCAAGCGCGCCCGCCGGCTCGAGGACTACGCGCGTGTCCTCGAACACATCCTTGATTGCGGCGCACATCTCGTCGGTGTCCACGCGCACTACGCCATCGACAAACCTACGGCACAGGCGGAATGTTTCCTTGCCAACCTCTTTGACTGCCACGCCGTCGGCAAACAGCCCGACGTGCTCGAGCTTCACCCGTCGGCCGGCCTTGAGCGAGCGCGCCATTGCGTCGGCATCGATCGGCTCGACGCCGATCACCTTGATGCCCGGACGCAGGCGCTTCACGTACGTGGCAATGCCCGCAATGAAGCCGCCGCCGCCCACGGCGACGAAGATCGCGTCGATCGGCCCGGCGCGCTGGCGCAGGATCTCCATGCCGACGGTGCCTTGCCCGGCGATCACGTCGGGATCGTCGTAGGGGTGCACGAAGGTGAGCCGGCGCCGGCGCGCTAGCGACCTGGCACGTGCATAGGCCTCGGCGTAGGAATCGCCATGCAGCACAACCTCGGCGCCGCGCGCCGCCACCGCGTTGACCTTGATGCGCGGCGTGGTTACTGGCATCACGATGAGCGCCGGGCAGCGCAGCTTCTGCGCCGCAAGCGCGACACCCTGTGCGTGGTTGCCGGCGCTCGCCGTGATCACCCCCTTGCGGCGCTTCGCCTCGGGGAGATTCGCCATCTTGTTGTAGGCACCGCGCAGCTTGAACGAGAATATCGGCTGCAGGTCCTCGCGCTTGAGCAGCAGCGTATTGCCCAGGCGCTTGGAGAGCCCCGGCGCGCCCTCGAGCGGCGTCTGGATCGCGACATCGTAGACGCGCGCGCGCAGGATGCGCTCGAGGTAATCGTTGCGTTTCAACTTCGGCTCCGAACGGGGGCGCAAAGCCTAGCACAATGGACATTCTCCTTTCCCCCGAAGGCGGGCTCGCGGGATTGCTGGCGGCGAGCCTTCTCGCAGCGACCTTGGTGCCACTTTCATCCGAAGCGGCGCTGTTCGGCTTCCTGCGCGTGCATCCCGAGCACGTCACGGCCGCGATCGCGGTCGCGACCGTTGGCAACACGGCCGGCGGCATGACCACCTATCTCATCGGGCGCCTGCTGCCCGGGCGCGTGCAGGCAAAGCTCGATGCGCGCGCGCTCGGCTGGCTCAGGCGCTACGGCGCGGTGGCGACGTTTCTCGCCTGGCTGCCGCTGGTGGGCGATGCGCTTGCCGCGGCTGCCGGATGGCTGCGCATCAATTGGGTCGCGGCGCTCGCCTTCATGGCTACGGGTCGCTTTGCGCGCTATGTGGTGGTGGCGCTGCTGTAGCGCGGCGCTAGATCTCGACGCGCGTGCCGAGCTCGATCACGCGGTTGGCGGGAATGTTGAAGTAGTTGGTGACATTTCCGGCATTCAGCACCATCGTCGCGAAGAACCGCTCGCGCCAGGGCGCCATGTTGCGCACCGCGGCGGTGGCGACGATCGTCTCCCGGCTGAGGAAGAAAGAGGTTTGCATCGGGTCGTAGGCAAAGCCCTGCCGCGCCGCGAGCCGCAGCGCGTGCTGCACGTCGGGCCGATTGCGAAAGCCGTAGCGGACGGTGATGCGAAAGCATCCGTGGCCGAGCGATACGATTGTCAGGCGCTCCTTTGCCGGCACCCACGGCACCCCGGCCGTCTCGACCGTCATGAACGCCACGCGCTCGTGCAGCACCTTGTTGTGGTTCAGGTTGTGCAGCAGCGCGTGCGGCGTCGCGTCGGCCGTCGCCGTCATGAAGATCGCAGTGCCGGGCACGCGCTGCGGTGGCTCCCGGAGCAGCATCTCGAGAAACGGCGCGAGCGGCACCGAGTCCTGACGCAGGCGCGCGAGCAGAATCTGCCGCCCGCGGCGCCAGGTTGTCATCGCCGCGAACAGCAGGAGGGCGACGAGCATCGGGAACCAGCCCCCTTCGGCGACCTTGAGCAGCGCCGAACCGAGAAACACGAGATCGAAAAGCAGGAACGCGCCGGTGGCGAGGACGCACAGCGCGAGCGGATAGCGCCAGCCGAAGCGCACTACAAAGAAAGTAAGGCACGTGTCGACCAGCATGGTGCCCATCACCGCCACGCCATAGGCCGAGGCGAGCGCCGAAGACGAGCCGAACCCGAGCACCGCGCCGAGCACCGCCGCAAGCAGCAGCCAGTTGACGAGCGGCACGTAGACCTGCCCAATCGCCTGCGACGAGGTGTGCACCACGTTCATGCGCGGCAGCAAGCCGAGCTGGATCGCCTGCTGCGTCACCGAATAAGCGCCCGAGATGGTCGCTTGAGAGGCGATCACGGTCGCCGCGGTAGCGAGCGCCACCATCGGATACAGCGCCCAGCCGGGAAAAGCGCGGTAGAAAGGATGCTCGATCGCCTGCGGGTCGGCGATCAGGAGTGCGCCCTGGCCGAAGTAGTTGAGCACCAGCGCGGGCAGCACGAGCCCGAACCACGCCAGGCGCACCGCACGCTTGCCGAAGTGGCCCATGTCGGCATACAGCGCTTCGGCGCCGGTGAAGGCGAGCAGCACCGCGCCGAGCACGACGAACGAGGCGAAGCCGTGCCCGGTGAGAAAGCCGAGCGCATGCCCGGGGTGCAGCGCCGCGAGCACGCCCGGATGATTGACGATGTTCCACACTCCGGCCGCGCCGAGCGCAACGAACCACGCGGCGCACACCGGGCCGAAGAGCGCGCCGACCACCGCTGTGCCGCGCCGTTGCAGCACGAACAGCGCCACGAGCACGCCAATCGCGAGCGGCACGACTAAGGGCTTGAACGCGCTGGTGCCGACTTCCAGCCCCTCGATCGCCGAGAGTACCGAGATCGCGGGCGTGAGCACCGCGTCGCCGTAGAAGAGCGCCGCGCCGGTGATGCCGAGGATGAACAGCACGCCCTCCAAGCGCGGGCGCGCCTTGACCGCACTCGAGGCGAGTGCGAGCAGCGCCATGATGCCGCCCTCGCCCCGGTTGTCTGCGCGCATGATGAGGCTGACATATTTGAGCGACACCACGAACATCAGCGACCAGAAGATGGCCAACAAGCCGCCGAGGATATTCGCCGCAGTGAGTGCTATGCCGCGGCCCGGCGCGAAGGTCTCCTTGACGGCGTAGAGCGGGCTCGTACCGATGTCGCCGAAGACCACGCCAAGGGCGAGCAACGCGAGGACCGCGGTCGAGGATTTCTGGGTCTCGGTTGCGCTCCTGCCCCGGCGCCCGATTCGGGCAGATGAGGGCGCCGGAGTGTGCTCTTGCACTGCACAAAAAGCAACTGGGACAATGCCTTAGTGGATTGTGGATCGTGCTTCGCGCAGCGAATCAAGAACCTAGAGTCGGGCCGTTGCACCAAGCGAAATCGAGCCGGGCAGCACGCCGTTTCCCGACTCGCCTTGGGCTCGCAGGCTTGCTGCTCGTCGGGGCGCTCACCGCCGCGGCCGCGCGCGACAGCGAGCTAGTGTTCATTCCTTCGAGTGAATTCAGTCTCGGCGATGCGCTGGGCGAGCCCGACGAGGCGCAGCGCCGCGTCGAGGTAGTCGCATTCCGGCTGATGCGCTTCGAAGTCACCAACGCCGAGTTCAGGCAGTTCGTCGCAGCGACCGGCCATGTCACCGACCCGGAGCGCAGCGGCGAAGGCTACGTCTGGACCGATCGCTGGCGCGCGGCACGCGGCGCCAACTGGCGGCATCCGCAAGGGCCCGCGAGCTCGATCGAGGGACTCGCGCGCCATCCGGTGGTGCAGGTGAGCGCGCGTGACGCGCAAGCCTACTGCGCCTGGCGAGGACTGCGCCTGCCGACCGAGGTGGAGTGGGAATACGCCGCGCGCGGCACTGAGAGCCGGCGCTACCCCTGGGGCAACGAGACGCCCCGCCAGCGCGGTGGGCGGCGCGCGAACTTCGGCACCGAGCGCTGTTGCGCGCCGGACGCGAGCGACGGTTACGCGCGCACCGCGCCCGTGGGCAGCTACCCGCGCGGCGCAACGCCGCTCGGCCTGCACGACATGGCGGGCAACGTCTGGGAGTGGACTTCCGGCGCCTATCGCACGCGTGACGGCGAGGTCGCCTTGCGCGGCGGGGGCTGGGGCAACGACGCGTACTGCCTGCGCGCCGCCTACCGGCACGGCAACCCACCAGACATCGGCCTCGAGATGGTCGGGTTTCGCTGCGCCGCGGATTAATCGACCGCGAAATGCGCTGGCGGCTCGCCGGCAAGATGGCGCGCCCACATCGCCTCGTAGGCGCGCTCGAGCTGGCGCGCATATTCCTCAGTACGGAAAAGCGGCTGCGTGCCGCGGTTCCCGGCCAGCCGCTCGCGCAGCGCCCGCAGCCGCCCAGAGTCGCGCGCCAGCTCGAGCGCCAGGCGCTCGTAATCGTCGAGCGTCGGCGCGATCAGCTCGGGCAGGCCGATCGCGTGCAGCAGGCTTGCCGCGACCCGGCCCGCGAACGAACCGCCCGGCCAGGTGAGAAGCGGCACCCCCGCCCATAACGCGTCGCTACTCGTAGTGTGCCCGTTGCAGGTGTGCGTGTCGAGAAACAGGCCGGCCAGCCGGGTGCGCGCCAGGTGCTCGGGGCGCCGCGCCCAGCGCGCGAACAGGACGCGCGCCGGGTCAATGCTGCGCGCCGCGGCGGCGGCGCGCAGCCTGGCCTCGGCCTGTGCATTGCTCGCGAGCAGCCACAGCACCGAACCCGGCACCGCCGTGAGCAGCCGCATCCATGCCGCGAACAGTTCGCGTTCGATCTTGTAGGTCTGGTTGAAGCAGCAGAATACGAAGCCGCGCTCAGGCAGGCCCGCTTCCCTGCGGGTGGGCGTCTGCGGTGCGGTCGCCTGGCGGTCGTCATTCGCCTGGTAGCTCGCCGGCAGGTGCGCCACTTTTTCGGCGATCGCATCGAACTCGGAGGCCGGAGCAATGACGCGGTCGGCGACAAGGTAGTCGATGAAAGGCGCCTGCATCGAGTTCGGGTAGCCGAGGTAGTTGACCTGCACCGGCGCCGGGCGCAGCGCGAAGGCCTCGGTGCAGGTCTTGCCGGTGTAGCCAGCCAGGTCGACCAGGATGTCGATGCCATCGTCGGCGATGCGCTGGGCGAGCGCCTGCGGCGCGAGGTTCTCCGCGTCGGCAAAGTGGTCGAACGCGGCGCGCAGGCGCTTGCGATGCTCGCTGCCGTCGTCGCCGAGCAGCGAATAGGCGCTGATCTCGAAGCGCGCGCGGTCGTGCCGCTCGTACAAACCCGCAGCGAGCTGCCCGACCGGGTGGCTGCGGAAATCTGCCGACACGTAGCCGACGCGAAGCCGAGGCCCGCTCGCGCGCGGCGTGCGGCGCACTGACGGGAGCGCCGCGGCGCGCGCGGCAACGCGCCGCGCGTGCTGGCGCAGCACCTCCTGACGCAAGCGGTCCTCGATCGGCAGCGAAAGCACTACCCAGGGGTGCGCGCGCAGCGTCCAGCGCTCGGCCGGCTCGCTTCTCGCATAACCGCGCAGCCGCTCCATCGCCGCGTCGATGCGATCCCAGTCGCACAGGTCGAGCATCGGCTTGTGCAGCCGCGCCTCGAGCTCGGGGGTTTGTGGCGCGAGCCTCGCCGCTTCGAGCAGGTGCTCGAGCGCCTCCGCGGTGAGCTTACCCTGAGCCAGCGCGTTGCCGAGCGCTACACGGTAGGCGACTTCGCGTGGGCGCGCCTCTACGGCCTGCTGCAGCGCCTCGATGCCCTCGTCCATGCGCTTTCGCGCGACCAGCACCGCGCCCAGGCCATAGAGCGCGTCCGCATCGGCCGCATTGCTTTGCAACGCCGAGCGGTACGCCGTCTCAGCGCCAGCGAGATCGCCGGCGCGCCAGCGCGCAAGTCCCTGCGGGGCCGCCGCCTTCCCGCGCGACCCGACCAGCCGCTGCAGCAGGCGCAGGAGCACGCTCAGGCGGCTTGCAGCTTAGCCACGGCGATGGCGAGCCATTTCACGCCCTGGCGACCAAAGTTGACCTGCACGCGGGCATCGCCGCCCTGCCCCTCGGCATCGACGATCACGCCGTCGCCGAACTTCGCATGGGTGACGCTCTGGCCGATGCGAAAGCCGCTCGCGTTCGCGGCCTTGCCGAAGCCGCCGTCGCGCAGCCGGTTCGCGCCGAAAGCGGACGTCGCGGCGCGCCTGGCGCCGGCCGTGCCGCGCGCGCCGAACGCAGCGGTGCCCAGGTTCGCCGCGCTGCGCCGGTTGGAGAAGCGCGGCTTGAGCCACTTGAGCAGCCGCTCCGGCAATTCGTCGAAAAAGCGCGACGGCAGGTTGTAGCGCGTCTGGCCGTGCAGCATGCGCGTCTGCGCGAACGACAGGTTGAGACGCTGGCGTGCGCGCGTGATTGCAACGTAGGCGAGACGCCTTTCCTCCTCCAGCCCGTCCTTTTCCAGCACGCTCTGCTCGTGCGGGAACAGGCCCTCCTCGAGCCCCGAGAGGAACACGGTATCGAACTCGAGCCCTTTCGCCGAGTGCACCGTCATCATCTGCAGGGCGTCCTGGCCTTCGCCTGCCTGGTGCTCGCCCGCTTCCAGCGCGGCATGCGTCAAGAATGCGGTGAGTGGATCGACCGGCGCCGGTTCGGCGTCGCCCTCGCCGGTCTCGAGGCCGCTCGAGCGCTCCTCCTGGTCGAACGCCGCGGCGGCGTTCACCAGCTCGCCCAGATTCTCGATGCGCTCGGCGCCTTCGCGCTCGTTGCGGTAATGCTCGATCAGGCCGCTTCGCGCCACCACGTGCTCGACGGCCTCGGCGAGCGGCAGGTCCGCAGTCTCGCCCCTCATGCGCTCGATCAGCGCGCGAAACGCGGCCAGCGACTGGCCCACGCGCCCCTGGAGCGCATCGACCGCCGCCCACAGACTCACGCCGCGCGCCTTGGCGGCGTCTTGCAGCGCCTCGAGCGAGCGCGCACCGATACCGCGCGGCGGGAAATTCACCACGCGCAGGAACGCGTTCTCGTCCTCCGAGGAGGCCACCAGGCGCAGGTAGGCAAGCGCGTGCTTCACCTCGGCGCGTTCAAAAAAGCGCAGCCCTCCGTAAACGCGGTAGGCAATGCCGGCGCTGAACAGCGCGTGCTCGAGCACGCGCGACTGCGCGTTCGAGCGATAGAGGATGGCGACCTCGGTGAGCTTCGCGCCCGCATCGCGCAGCGCCTCGACCTCGCTGACGATCCAGCGCGCCTCGTCGGTATCCGAGTCGCCCTCGAATACCGGCAGTGTTTCGCCTTCGTCCGCCGCGGTCCACAGGTTTTTGCCCAGCCGGTTTCGATTGTTGGCGATGAGCGCGTTCGCCGCGTCGAGGATGTTGCCGTGCGAGCGGTAGTTCTGCTCCAGGCGCACCACCGTGCCGACCTTGAACTCGCGCTCGAAGTCGGCCATGTTGCCCACGTTCGCCCCGCGGAAGGCATAGATCGACTGGTCGTCATCGCCCACCGCAAACAGACATCCGTGCCCGCCGGTGCCGTGTCCCGCGAGCAGCTTCAGCCAGCGGTACTGCAGCCGGTTGGTGTCCTGGAACTCGTCCACCAGCAGATGGCGGAAGCGTTGCGCGTAGTGCTCGCGCAGCAGCTCGTTCCTCGCCAGCAGCTCGTGGCTCCTCAACAGCAGCTCGGCGAAATCGACCACACCCTCGCGCTGGCACTGCTCGTCGTAGGCGGCGTAGAGCTCCGCGTTGCGGCGCGTCAGGTCGTCGCGCGTCTCGACGTCGCGCGCGCGCACGCCGTCTTCCTTGTGCGCGCTGATGAAATACTGCACCTCGCGCGGCGGAAAGCGATCCTCGTCGACGTTCATCGCCCTCACCATGCGCTTCACCGCGGCGAGCTGGTCGGCCGAGTCGAGGATCTGGAACGCCTGGGGCAGGCCGGCCTCGCGGTGGTGCGCGCGCAGCATGCGGTTGGCAAGGCCGTGGAAGGTGCCGATCCACATGCCGCGCGGATTCACCGGCAGCACGGCGGCGAGGCGCGTGAACATCTCGCGCGCCGCCTTGTTGGTGAAGGTCACCGCGAGCACGCCCGCAGGGCTCACCCGCTCGCTTCTGATCAGCCAGGCGATGCGCGTGGTGAGCACGCGCGTCTTGCCGCTGCCCGCGCCGGCGAGGATCAGCGCATGCTGATCGGGCAGCGTGACCGCGGCGAGCTGTTCGGGATTGAGGTGTTCGAGGTGGAGCGACAAAGCCTACGAATTATAATCCGCCGCCTGCGGCGCCGATCCGGAAAGGCCCTGCGGCTATAATTCGCCGCTTCCCGCCCACTGCGTCAGTGTCGTTTTCCCGCATGCAAGACCGCTACGAACCGCGAAGCGTCGAGCGCGACGCCCAGGACTTCTGGGACCGGCAGCGCTCGTTCCGCTCCGAGGAGGACCCCGCCAAGCCCAAGTTCTACTGCCTGTCGATGTTTCCTTACCCCTCGGGCAAGCTCCATATGGGGCACGTGCGCAACTACACCATCGGCGACGTGATTTCGCGCACGCATCGCATGCGCGGCTACAACGTGCTGCAGCCGATGGGCTGGGACGCGTTCGGCCTGCCGGCGGAGAACGCTGCGATCGCGAACAAGGTGCCGCCAGCGCAGTGGACCCGCGACAACATCGCCTACATGAAGGCGCAGTTGAAGGGCCTCGGCTTCGCGCTCGACTGGGAGCGCGAGCTCGCCAGCTGCTCGCCCGAGTATTACCAGTGGAACCAGTGGCTGTTCACGCGCCTGTTCAGGAAGGGTCTCGCCTACAAGAAGACCGGCGTGGTGAACTGGGACCCGGTCGACCAGACGGTGCTCGCCAACGAGCAGGTGATCGACGGGCGCGGCTGGCGCACCGGCGCGCTCGTTGAGAAACGCGAGATCCCGATGTATTTCCTGCGCATCACGGCCTATGCCGAGGAGCTGCTCGGCGCGCTCGACGGGCTAACGGGCTGGCCCGAGCAGGTGAAACTGATGCAGAAGAACTGGATCGGTAAGAGCGAAGGGGTGCGCCTCGCCTTTCCCTACCGGCTCGACGGCGAGGAGAAACTCCTGTGGGTGTTCACCACGCGCGCCGACACGTTGATGGGAACGACCTTCTGCGCAGTCGCCGCCGAGCATCCGATCGCCGCCTGGGCGGCGAAGCGCGACGCCAAGCTCGCCGCCTTCGTCGAGGAGTGCAAACAGGGCGCGGTGATGGAGGCCGACCTCGCGCAGCTCGAGAAAAAGGGCATGCCCACCGGCCTTTCGGTGACGCATCCGCTCTCGGGCGAGCAGATCCCCGTGTGGGTCGGCAACTACGTCCTGATGGGCTACGGCGAGGGTGCGGTGATGGGCGTGCCGGCGCACGACGAGCGCGACTACGCCTTCGTGCTCAAGTACGAACTGCCGATCAAGTGCGTGATCCGCCATCCGGCGGGCGACGATGTGCCCGAGCCCTGGAAGCCCGAGTACGCGGCCTACGGCACGTGCATCCGCTCGGGAAAGTACGACGGTCTCGAATACCAGGCGGCGGTCGACGCGATTGCCACTGACCTGCAGGCAAAGGGACTCGGAGAGAAGCAGGTGCAGTGGCGCCTGCGCGACTGGGGCATCTCGCGCCAGCGCTATTGGGGTTGTCCGATCCCGATCGTGCACTGCCCGTCCTGCGGCGACGTGCCGGTGCCCGACGAGCAACTGCCGGTGAAGCTGCCCGAGCACCTGGTGCCCGACGGCACCGGCAACCCGCTTGCCAAGCTGCCGGCGTTTTACGACACCCAATGTCCCTCCTGCGGCAAGCCGGCCAGGCGCGAGACCGACACCATGGACACCTTTGTCGACTCGTCCTGGTATTTCGCGCGCTTCGCCTGCCCGGACCAGACGCACGCCATGGTCGATCAGCGCGTCAAGTACTGGATGCCGGTCGACCAGTACATCGGCGGCATCGAGCACGCCATCCTGCACCTGCTGTATTCGAGGTTTTTCCAGCGCCTGATGCGTGATGAGGGGCTGCTCGCGGTTTCGGAGCCCTTTAGCAACCTGCTGACGCAGGGCATGGTGCTTGCTGAGACCTACTACTGCGATGCGTCGCAGGGCCGGCGCGAGTGGGTGCATCCTTCCGAGGTGCAGGTCACGCGCGACGCCAAGGGCCGCATCGAGTCCGCCAGACGCACGGGCGACGGGGCCGAGGTGGTGTTCGCCGGCATCGGCACCATGTCGAAGTCGAAGAACAACGGCGTCGACCCGCAGGCCTTGATCGACAAGTACGGTGCCGACACGGCGCGCTTTTACATTATTTTCGCCTCGCCGCCGACCAACACGCTGGAATGGTCCGACGAGAGCGTCGAGGGTTCGTTCCGGTTCTTGAAGCGCCTTTGGGCCTACGGCGCGAAGCTGCAGGGCGCCGCCGCGGCAGCGCGCGGCGCGGCAGCCGACAAAGCCGCCCGGCTCGAGGTGCATAGCGTGCTCAAGCAGGCGAACTACGACCTCGCCAAGCATCAGTTCAACACCGTCGCTTCGGCGGCGATGAAAATCCTGAACGCGCTCGAGAAGCTTCCCGGACGCACGCCGGCGGCCGAGGAGGGCTTCTCGGTCCTGCTGCGCCTGCTCTCGCCGATCACGCCGCACGTGTGCCACCACCTGTGGCGCGAGCTCGGCTACGGTGAGGACGTGCTGCAAGCGTTGTGGCCCGAGCCGGACCCCGCGGCGCTCGAGCAGGACGAGATCGAATACGTGGTGCAGATTGGCGGCAAGACACGCGGCAGCTTGCGCGCGCCAAAGAGCGCCGACCAGAAGGCGCTCGAGACGCTGGTGCAGGCGAGCGAAGTGGCGCAGAAGTACATCGCCGGCAAGCCCGTACGCAAGGTCATCGTGGTGCCGGGGCGGCTGATCAACGTGGTGATCTGATGCGCGCGCTTGCCGCCGCCCTCCTTGTCTCGCTCGCCGCGTGCGGCTTCCAGTTGCGAGGCACAGCGGACCTGCCCTTCGAGACGCTCTACATGCCGGGCGCGACCGGCGGCGTCGCGCTCGATCTCAAGCGCAACATCCAGGCGGGCACGCGCACCACGGTGGTCGACGATCCGCGGCAGGCGCAAGCGGTGATGGAGTTTGTGCAGGAGACGCGCGAGAAGGTGATCCTGTCGCTCACCGGTGCCGGGCGCGTGCGCGAGTTCCAGCTGCGCTATGTGGTGGGTTTCCGCGTGCACGACGGCAAGGGCACCGAGTTCGTGCCGACCAGCGTGATCGAGCTGAAGCGCGACGTCACCTTCAACGACGCGGAAGTGCTCGCCAAGGAAGCCGAGGAGCAGCTGCTGTACCGCGACATGCAGTCGGACATGGTGCAGCTGATCATGAGAAGGCTCGCCTCGGCTCGACGGCCCGGCGTGAGCTAGGGCGATGCAGGTTCGCGCTGAGCGACTCGAGGCGCATCTCGCGAAGACGCTCGCGCCGCTTTACACGATCCACGGCGACGAGCCGCTGCTCGCGCTCGAGGCGGCTGACGTGCTGCGCGCCGCCGCGCGCAAGCGCGGCTATGCCGAACGCGAAGTGCTGATTGCCGAGCGCGGCTTCGACTGGAGCGAGCTCACGCACGCCGGCGCCAACCTGTCGCTGTTCGGCGCCAACAAGATCGTCGAGTTGCGCATCCCGAGCGGCAAGCCCGGGAGCGACGGCGCTGCGGCGATCGCGCAGTACTGCGAGCGTCTCAATGCGCAGAACCTGACCCTCGTCACACTGCCGCGCCTGGACCGCAGCGGGCAGAACTCGGCCTGGTTCGGCGCGCTCGCGGGCGCCGGCGTGGTGCTCGACGTGTTCCCGGTCGAGCGCGCAAAGCTCCCAGCGTGGATCGGCGAGCGTCTCGCGCGACAGGGCCAGCGCGGCTCGCGCGAGCTGCTCGAGCTGCTCGCCGAGCGCGTCGAGGGGAATCTGCTCGCCGCGCACCAGGAAGTGCAGAAGCTCGCGCTGCTCGCGCCGCCCGGCGAAATTGGCTTTGAGGAGGCGCGCGAGGTGGTGGCGAACGTGGCGCGCTACGACGCCTACGCTGCCGGCGATGCGCTGCTCGCGGGCGACCTTGCGCGCTACGTGCGCGTGATCGAGGGCCTGCGCGACGAGGGCGAGGCGCCCACCCTCGTGTTGTGGGCGGTCGCGGAAGATCTGCGCGCGCTCACTCGCATCCGCCGCGGCACCGACGAGGGCCGGCCGCTCGAGCAGCTCTTGCGCGAGAACCGCGTCTGGGGCCCGCGCCAGGGCTCGATGCGCGCCGCGCTTCGTCGCTACACGCCCGCGGCGCTCGAGCAAGCGCTTGCCCACGCCTCCAGGATCGACCGCGCGATCAAGGGCGTTTACCGCGCCCGGCCGTGGGAGGAGTTCATCAAGCTTGGTTTAAGATTGAGGCATGGAACCTAAGCTCGACACGGGAACACTTGACGTTCGTTCGTATATGCGCGAGCTGGGCGCGGCGGCGCGCGCGGCGGGACGCGTGCTGGCTTGCGCCGAGACCCCGACCAAGAACCGCGCGCTCACCGCGATGGCCATGGTGATCCGCGCCGAGGCCGGCAAGCTGCTCGAAGCGAACCGCGCCGACCTCGAGCAGGCGAAAAAGGACGGCCGCGACGCGGCCTTCGTTGAACGCCTGACGCTCACGCCGGCCTCGGTCGAGCAGATGGCCGAGGGGCTAGAGAGCGTCGCGGCGCTCGAGGACCCGGTGGGCAGAATCACGCAGCGCGTCACGCGTCCCACCGGCATTGTGGTCGGACGCATGCGCGTGCCGCTCGGTGTCATCGGCATCATCTACGAATCGCGCCCGAACGTCACCGCCGACGCCGCGGCGCTGTGCGTGAAGTCGGGTAACGCCTGCATCCTGCGCGGCGGCTCGGAAGCGCTGCACTCGAACCAGGCGATCGCCGGATGCGTGCGCGCCGGGCTCAAGGCCGCGGCGCTGCCGGAGGCGGCGGTGCAAGTCGTCGGCGTGGCAGACCGTGCTGCGGTCGGCGAGCTGATCACGATGAACGAATTCGTCGATATCATTGTGCCGCGCGGCGGCAAGGCGCTCATCGAGCGGCTCACCCGCGAGTCGCGCATCCCGATGATCAAGCACCTGGACGGCGTATGCCACGTCTACGTCGACGACAAAGCGGACCCGGAGATGGCGATCCGCATCGCCGATAACGCCAAGACGCAGCGCTATGGCACCTGCAACACCATGGAGACGTTGCTGGTCGCCGAGGCGATCGCACCCGCAGTGCTGCCGAAGATCGCCGAAATCTACCGCGCCAAGGGCGTCGAGATGCGCGCCGACGAGGCCACGCGGCGTTACGCGCGCGGCGCCAAGGCCGTCACCGAGCAGGACTACTACACCGAGTGGCTGGCGCCGGTGGTCTCGATCCGAGTGGTAAAGGACCTCGACGAGGCGATCGAACACATCGCCAGGTACGGCTCGCAGCACACCGATGCGATCGTCACATCCGACGAGGCGCGCGCGCAGCGCTTCCTGCGCGAAGTCGATTCAAGCTCGGTGATGGTAAACGCCTCGACGCGCTTCGCCGACGGCTTCGAGTACGGCCTCGGGGCCGAAGTCGGCATCTCCACCGACAAGCTGCACGCACGCGGACCGGTTGGCCTTGAAGGTCTGACCACCCAGAAATTCGTCGTCTTCGGCCACGGCGAAGTGCGCCGCTAGGCGAAATTTCGCGCCGACTGAGCCGCCACGCTTGGCAACCTCCGCATCCGCGCCGCTCGGCATCCTCGGCGGCACCTTCGACCCGGTCCACAATGCGCACCTTGCGATCGCGCGGCTGGCGCTCGATGTGCTGCGCCTGACACGCGTGCTGTGGATGCCCACCGGTGCGCCCGGCTACCGCATCGCGCCGCTCGCGCCGGGCGAGGACCGCGTGGCGATGCTTGAGCGCGCGCTCGCCGGCGAGCCGCGCTACGCGATCGACGCGCGCGAGATCGCGCCGCAGCACTCGGGCTACACGGTCGATACGCTCGCCGCGCTGCGCACCGAGTTCGGCGCTCAGGTACCGCTCGTGCTGCTGATGGGCGGCGATCATTTCGCCAAGCTCGACGGTTGGCATCAGTGGCAACGGCTCTTCGGGCTTGCGCACCTCGCCGTGTTCGAGCGCACCGGCTGGGAGCCGAAGGCCAATTCCGCAGTGCGCGCCGAGCTCGCGGCGCGCCGCGCGCCTCACGCCGGCGACTGGCGCAAGCGCCCTGCGGGCGCGGTACTTTGCGTGGAGATGGCACCGCTCGAGATCTCCGCCACCGCGATCCGCCACGCGATCGCGCGCGGCGAGGAGGTGTCGCGTCTGCTGCCGCGCGGAGTGCTCGACTATATTGGCGCACGCCGCCTATATCGCGACTAGGAGCGCCCCGGAGTCGATGGACATACGAAAAAAGCAGCGCGCGGTGGTCGAAGCGCTGGAGGACATCAAGGGCTACGACATCGTCGTGCTCAACACCGCGCAGATGCCCTCGATGTTCGAGCGCGTGGTGATCGCGAGCGGCGACTCGACGCGCCAGGTGAAGGCACTCGCCGACAACGTCGAAGACAAGCTGCACGCGCTTGGCGTGCGCATCTACGGCGTGGAGGGCGCCGCCGGCGCCGAATGGGTGCTGGTCGACCTGGGTGAGGTGGTGGTGCACATCATGCATCCCACAGTGCGAAGCTATTACAACCTCGAGGAGCTCTGGGGCGGCAAGGAAGTGAAGCTGCACTCCGCCTCGCCCGCGAAGGCGAGCAAGCGCGCCGCCCCCAAGCCCGCGGCAAAGCGCAGCGCCAGGCCGCGCAAGCGCGCCACGCTCCGCAAGCATCCCTGAGCGCTTGGAGAAGCTCCTCATCGTCGCCGTCTCGGGGCGCCCGCCCGCCTGGGCCGCGGCCGCGTGCGAGGAGTATCTGAAGCGCATGCCCCGCGGCTACGAGACGCGCCGGGTAAGCGTCAGGCCCGGGTCGCGTTCCGCCGGCAAGCCGCTCGAGCGGCTGCTCGCCGTCGAGGCGATGCGCATTCGCGCTCAGCTGCCGCGCGGCGCGCGCATGGTTGCGTTGGACGAGCACGGTCGCGACCTCGACACGGCGCGCTTCGCCGGGAGCCTGCGCGGCTGGCTCGACGAGGCGTCGCCCGTCACCTTCGTCATCGGCGGCGCTGACGGGCTGGACGCGGCGCTCAAGCGCGAGGCTGCGTTGCAGCTGCGCCTGTCTTCGCTCACGCTGCCGCACGCGCTCGCGCAGGTGCTGCTCTGCGAGCAGCTTTATCGCGCCGCGAGCCTGCTCACCGGGCATCCCTACCACCGGGAATAGAACCCCCCTCTGCTACACTCGCGGCGCCCCGAAAGCGCCGCCATGCTCCGCATTCCCGACCGCCCGCTGTATCTCGCCTCGCGCAGCCCGCGGCGACGCGAGTTGCTGACGCACGCCGGGGTGCGCTTCTACCTGCTGCCGTTGCGCAGCGGGCCACGCGCCGATGCCGAGCCGAGCGAAGAGGCGCTGCCCGGCGAGGCGCCGCGCGACTACGTAGAGCGCATCGCGCGCGCCAAGGCCGACGCCGGCTGGACCCGGCTGTTGCAGCGCAACTTGCCGCGCGCGCCGGTGCTCGCCGCCGACACTACCGTGGCACTCGATGGCCGCGTCTACGGCAAGCCCGTCAGCCGCGAAGAGGCCGCGAACATCCTTGCCGCACTCTCGGGCCACCGCCACGAGGTACTCACCTCGGTGGCGCTCAAGTTCGACGAGCGGCTCGAGACCGCGTTCTCTCTCACGGAGGTGCAGTTCGCCGAATTGAGCGAGCAGGACATCCGCGCCTACCTCGCGAGCGGCGAGGCCGACGACAAGGCCGGCGCCTACGGCGTGCAGGGCCGCGCCGCCCAGTTCGTGATCGAGATCCGCGGCAGCTACACCGGCGTGGTCGGGCTGCCGCTGTACGAAACGCTGCGCCTGATCGAGAAATTCAACGCTTTCCGTGAACGAAGAAATCCTCGTTAACGTCACGCCGCAGGAAACGCGTGTCGCGGTGGTGCAGGCAGGCACGGTGCAGGAGCTGCTGGTTGAGCGCACCGCGAATCGCGGTCTGGTGGGCAATATCTACATGGGGCGCGTGGCGCGCGTGCTGCCCGGCATGCAATCGGCGTTCGTCGATGTCGGCCTGGAGCGCGCCGCGTTCCTGCACGTGGCCGACATTTTCGAACACCGCCGACCAAACGGCGAGCCCGACAAGCCGATCGAGAAGACCCTCGCCGAAGGCCAGCCGGTACTGGTACAGGTACTCAAGGATCCGATCGGTACCAAGGGCGCCCGACTCTCGACGCAACTTTCGGTCGCTGGGCGCATGCTCGTGTACCTGCCGCAGGATCCGCACATCGGTATCTCACAGAAGATCGAGGACGAGAACGGGCGAGCGCTGCTGCGCGAGAAACTGCGCGGGCTGCTGCCGGCCGACGAGAAGGGCGGCTTCATCGTGCGCACGCTCGCCGAGACCGCTTCGCCTGACGAGCTGCGCTCCGACATCGATTACCTGCGCCACCTCTGGGGTGACATCCGCGGCCGCTCGCTCGGCGCGCAGCCGCCACGCCTGCTGTACCAGGACCTGTCACTCGCGCAGCGCGTGCTGCGCGACATGGCCTCGGACGAGACCACACGCGTGATCGTCGATTCGCGCGAGAGCTGGCAGAAGCTCGCCGAGTTCGCAGAGCGCTACGTGCCCAACGTGCGCTCGCGCGTCGAGCACTACACCGGCGAGCGGCCGCTGTTCGACCTGTACAACATCGAGCCGGAGATCGAGAAAGCGCTCTCGCGCCGCGTCGATCTGAAGTCCGGCGGCTACCTGATCATCGACCAGACCGAGGCGATGACTACCATCGATGTCAACACTGGCGGTTTTGTCGGCAGCCGGAATTTCGATGACACCATCTTCAAAACCAACCTCGAGGCGGCGCAGACGATCGCGAGGCAGCTGCGGCTGCGCAATCTCGGCGGCATTATCATCGTCGATTTCATCGACATGGACAGCGACGAGCACCGCGCCGCCGTGCTTACGGAGTTGAACAAGGCGCTCGCGCGCGACCGCACCCGCATCACGGTAAACGGCTTCTCGGCGCTCGGCCTGGTGGAGCTGACGCGCAAGCGCACCCGCGAATCCCTCGCCCACGTGCTATGCGAGCCCTGTCCGGTATGCGGCGGGCGCGGCGAGCTGAAGACCGCGCGCACGGTATGCTACGAGATTCTGCGCGAAATTCTGAGGGAAGCGCGCGCCTTCAACGCGCGCGAGTACCGCGTGCTCGCTTCGCAGACGGTGATCGACCTGTTCCACGAGGAGGAATCGGCCTCGCTCGCGATGCTCTCGGACTTCATCGGCAAGCCGGTGTCGATGCAAGTCGAGAGCGGGTACATGCAGGAGCAGTTTGACATCGTCCTGATGTAGGCCAGGGCCTACATCAGGACGATGTCCGGCAAATGAGAACAGGGGGGTTTGGGCCCCTCCCGCTGCAGGCGCAGCGGGGCCCTCCCAAACCCCCCGTTTCCCCCCTTTCATCCAAGTGGACACTTCTTACGTGGCATCGCGCTTTGCTTTCAGCCATGTGGAGGCGTTGAGTGAGTGACATTGAGCTTTGCTTCACGGGCGCGCGGAAGCTAGCGCGGATGATTCGGGCGCGCAAGGTTGGGGCCGCGGAGGTGATGAGGGCATTCATCGCGCAGATCGAACGCGTCAACCCGAAGGTGAACGCAATCGTCACCTTCCTGCCAGAGCGTGCTCTGAAGCAGGCGAAGGCGCTCGACCGGCGCCTGGCCAACAGGCGCACCGCCGCATCCGGTCCGCTTGCCGGTCTGCCGATCGCCTACAAGGATCTGGTCGCCACCAAGGGCATCCGCACCACGCTCGGCTCGCTCATTTACAAGGACAACGTACCCGCGGAGGACGCGCTGATCGTGGAGCGCCTCTCGGCCGCCGGTGCCATCACACTGGGCAAGACCAACACGCCCGAGCTCGGCGCCGGCAGCCAGACCTTCAACTCGGTGTTCGGCACCACGCTTAATCCATATGACCCGAGCAGGACCTGCGGCGGCTCCTCGGGCGGCGCGAGCGCGGCGGTTGCGGCCGGCATGCTGCCTTTCGCCGACGGCTCGGACCTCGGCGCGTCGCTGCGCAACCCCGGAAGCTTCTGCAACGTGGTTGGCTTCCGGCCCACACCCGGGCGCGTGCCCTCCTACCCGATCGCCGACGGTTTCCAGACGCTCGCGGTGCTTGGCCCGATTGCGCGAACCGTCGCCGACGCCGCCTTTGCGTTCTCGGCGATGGCCGGTCCTGATGCGCGCGACCCTACCGCGATCGACGAGCCGGGCAAGGTATTCGCGCGCCCGCTCAAGCGCAGCTTCCGCAAGGTGCGCGTCGCCTGGAGCCGCGATCTCGGCGGCCTGCCGGTTGACCCGCGCGTCACGAAGGCGCTCGAGGCGCAACGAAAAGTCTTCGCCGCGCTCGGCTGCATCGTCGAGGAGGACGCGCCCGATCTCGCCGATGGCGACGAGGTTTTCCATACGCTGCGGGCGCTCGGCTTCCTGCAGAAGTACGGTCCCCTGCTCAAGACCCAGCGCGACAAGCTCAAGGACGATGTGATCTGGAACATCGAGCAGGGAGTTGCCCTCACCCCCGAGAAGATCGGGCGCGCGCTCAGCCTGCGCACGCAGCTGTTCAAGAAAATGCGTCTCTTTCTCGAGCGCTACGAGTTCCTGCTGCTGCCGGTGAACCAGGTGCCGCCATTTCCGGCCGACACGCCGTACCCCAAGGAGATCGCCGGCGTCAGGCTCGACAACTACATCGACTGGATGAAGAGCTGCTACCGCGTCACGGTGACCGCGCACCCGGCGATCTCGGTACCCGCGGGCTTCACCGACGACGGCCTGCCGATTGGGCTGCAGATCGTCGGGCGCTACCGGGACGACTTCGGCGTGCTGCAGCTCGCGCACGCCTTCGAAGCCGAAACGCAGTTCTACAAGCGCCGCCCCGCCCTGGCTGAATGACAGGCCGGCGGCCATTTCTCTCCCTTTGAGCCGGACCCGGACGCCGCGACGGAGCGGGAAACGGCGGATCGGAGGCGCGGACTCGGCGGGAGGGACAGCGGCGCGCCAAACGGGATACCATAGGGCACGCCTAACACAGGAGGAGGACCCACATGAAAGCTAACCACAAGTGGGTGCGCTGCGCTGTTGCCGCCGCGTTCACCGCCGTATCCACGATGGCCGTTTCGCAGGCGCCAAGCCTGCCTCCGACGCTCGCCTGGAGCGCCTACGACGTGGGCTCGGGCGGCTACAACCAATCGGTCGCCATCGGCAACGCGCTCAAGCAGAAGTACAACGTGAGCCTGCGCGTGCTGCCGGGCAAGAACGACATTTCGCGCACGCTGCCGATCCGCTCCGGCCAGGTGCAGTTTTCGGCCAACGGGGTCGGCGGCAGCTACCTCGCGCAGGAAGGCATGCACGAATTCGGCGCGCCAGACTGGGGCCCGCAGCCGGTGCGCGGCCTGATGCTCAACACCTCGGACCAGGTGCTCACCGTGATCGCCGCCAAGGACAGTGGCGTTCGCACCATTGCCGACCTGAAGGGCAAGCGCGTCGCCTGGGTGATCGGCGCTCCCGCGCTCAACCAGAACATCACCGCGATGCTCGCCTTCGCCAACCTGACCTGGAATGACGTGAAGAAGGTCGAGTTCGGCGGCTTCGGCTCGGCGATGGACGGCATCATCAACAATCAGGTGGATGCCGCCTTCACCTCGTCGATCTCGGGCAAGGCCTACCAGATCGCCAAGTCGCCGCGCGGGCTGGTCTATCCGAAGATCCCGCATAACGACTTGGAAGGCTGGAAGCGACTGAACAATGTCGCGCCCTTCTTTTTCCCGTTCATGGGTACTGAGGGTGCCGAGCTCTCCAAGGACCAGCCGGCCGAATCGGCGAGCTATCCGTACCCGATCCTGATGACCTACGCGGCGCAGAACTCGAACCTGGTCTACAACATGACCAAGGCGATGGTCGATTCCTATGACGGCTACAAGAGCGCTGCGCCAGGCAACTCCGGCTGGGCGGTCGAGCGCCAGAATTTCGCCTGGGTAATCCCCTACCACGACGGCGCCATCAAGTACTGGACGGACTCCAGCAGGTGGAAGCCCGAGCACCAGGCGCATAACGACAAGCTGCTGCAGCGTCAGAGCGTACTCGCAGGCGCCTGGGAGCAGGTGAAGAAAGGCAAGCACGCGAACGATGACGCCTTCATGAAGGCCTGGATGAAGGCGCGCGCCGACGCGCTCATCAAAGCCGGATTCGACCCCGTACTCACGTCCTGGTAACGAACTTCGCGCGCGGCGATTAACCGCCGCGCGCGTTCCTGCAAGCGAGCTGAACCCCCGGGGGGGCGCGCATGTCCGCGGACGACGCTGGCCAGCCCCCGCCCGCTGAAACGCGCTACCGCAAGCTGCCGGCTGGCTGGCGGATCGCGCTGATCGCGATTGCGGTCGCCGCGATCTTCCTCGCCCTGAACCAGATCCTCAATCTCGGCTTGTTCGTCGGTCGGGTGCTGCTCGATACGCAGTACCTGTACCTGTTGTGCGCGCTGCTCGCGGGCTGCGTATTCATCCTGGTCCCGGCGACCAGGAGCGCGCGGCGCGACGGCGTGCCGTGGTATGACGCGGCGCTGTTTCTCGCCAACGTCGCGATCTTCGGCTACTACGCGCTGAACGCCGAGCGCATCATCAAGGAAGGCTGGGAATTCGCGCCCCCGCAGCAGGCGATCTGGATCGCGTACCTCGGCTGGCTGGTGCTGCTCGAGGCGACGCGGCGCGCCGGCGGCACCGCGGTGTTCGTGGTCGTCGCGCTGATCTCGCTGTACCCGGCTTACGCGGGCTACATGCCCGGGCCGATCTCGGGCCTCGCCCAGCCGCTGCCCACCACCGCGGCGTACCACTTCGCGAGCTCCGAGAGCGTGCTCGGCATCCCGACGCGCGCCTTCGGCGAGCTGGTGATCGGCTTCGTCATGTTCGGTGCGGTGCTGCAGTACACCGGGGCGGCGCACTTCTTCAACAATCTCGCCTTCGCCCTGTTCGGCGCCGTGCGCGGCGGCCCGGCCAAGGTCTCGATCTTCGCCAGCGGCCTGATGGGCTCGGTCTCCGGCAGCGTAGTCTCGAACGTGCTCACCACCGGTGTGGTGACGATTCCCGCGATGAAGCGCATCGGCTTCGCGCCGGCCTACGCCGCCGGGGTCGAGGCCTGCGCCTCGACCGGTGGCGTGCTGATGCCGCCGGTGATGGGCGCGACCGCGTTCGTCATGGCTTCCTTCCTCGGCGTGCCGTACGTGACCGTGGCGCTCGCTGCGCTCATCCCGTCGCTGCTGTTTTACCTCGGCTTGTTCGTGCAGATCGACGGCTACGCCGCGCGCCGCGGCCTGAAGGGCCTGCCGCGCGCCGAGCTGCCGGCGATCGGCAAGACCTTCGCCGAGGGCTGGCACTACATCATCGTGTTCGTGCTGCTGGTGTGGATGCTGCTCGTCCTGCAGCAGGAGGCGATCGCGCCGTTCTACGCCACCGGGCTCCTGCTGGTCATCAATCAGTTCTCCAAGCGCTACCGCCTGAACTGGAAAAAACTCGGCGTGCTGGTCGAGGGCATCTGCGGCGCGCTTGGCGAGCTCTCGGCGCTGCTCGCCGGCGTCGGCCTGATCATCGGCTCGCTCTCGGTCACCGGGCTCGCCGGGACGCTCGCCAACGATCTGGTGTACCTCGCCGGCAACAACATCTACGTGCTGCTGGTTATGGGTGCGATCACCAGCTTCATCTTCGGCATGGGCATGACGATCACCGCGTGCTACATCTTCCTCGCGATCGTGCTCGCGCCGCCGCTGGTGGGCGCGGGCTTCGATCCGGTCGCGGTGCACCTGTTCATGATGTACTGGGGCATGGTGTCGTTCATCACCCCGCCGGTGGCGCTCGCCGCCTTTGTCGCCGCGGGCATCGCGCGCGCCGCGCCGATGGACGTCGGCATGCGGTCGGTGCGCCTCGGCAGCACGATGTACTTCGTGCCGTTTTTCTTCGTGCTCAATCCCGCGCTCATCATGCGCGGCTCGCCCGGGGAGATCGTGGTGGTGATCGCCACCGCCGTGATCGGCATCGCGCTCATTGCCTCGGCGCTCGAGGGCTACCTGGTGGGCGTGGGCACCCTGCGCGGCACCGCATTGGGCTGGCTCACTCGTCTGCTCATCTTCGCCGCCGGAATCGTGATGGCGATGCCCGGGGGCGGCGAGCTCGAGCTATCTCACCTCCAGTTGTCGCTCGGAGGATTCGCGATCGCGGCGGCTGGAGTGACCCTCGCCTGGCTAATGCGCTCGCGCTAAGGCGACTGATGTGCGCTGCGTGTCTTGGTTTCTGGGAGCCCATCGCCTACGATTTAGCCCGTAGTCAAAAACGAACCCTCTAAGGGGCAACAACGTGCGGGAGAAGCCAGCCGCCTACGCCGTCAACCCGTCCGACCGTGAACCGTTGATCAGGTTCATGGTCGACTCCCTGCGAGAGCAGGGGTGCCGCATCATTTTCTCGCCACCTTCGGATGTGGCGCCCTTCCGCTTGACGTTCGAAACGCCTCAAGGCGAGCGCATGGGAATTGTTGCGTACGCATTTCTTGCCAACAACAAGGAGATCAGGAACCGTCCGATAGATGAGCATCGTTTCCAGATCAAGTACGGCGGTGATCTAGGCGGTCTTCACGAGATCTGGCAGGACCCCTATGGCCTGTATGTAACCCTTCTTCTGGGCATCAATCCAGAGAAGAGGTTTTTCGTTGCGGCCGATCCGGTTCTGCGCAGTCCGACGCGATTTTCAGTCTCTGTGGAGTTCAAGGACAAGCATGTCGAAGCACTCTCACGATCCAAGTGGATAGCGTGGGAACGCGAGCGCCGCCCCGGTAAGAAAGCGCTCGATGAGCCCCTCTTCGAGGCATTGATCGGCGGTACGGCCGATCAGTTCTTGCGCCTGATCAGATTCGAAAGAGAATCTTGGGGCGAGGAGCCCGGTGAGCGCCACTATCTTGCCGAGCACTTCGCTGATACACCGCTGGTCACAGCGTCACGCCAATTGATAGCGTCACCAGCGGCGATTTCAGCCGAGCACCTGCACGCGCTGGCCGCAGAGTTCGCCTTGCCCGAAAGAAAGGTATTGGATCTGATCTCGGAGCGCCGGATGCTCAAGATGGCGGTTCGCGGTTCGGTGGCCGAGGAGCACTTGGTCAACGCTCTCCGTGCAGTGCCTGGGGTGCAGAACTGCCGTCGTCTCGAAGGCGACTATGGTCCCGACGTAGCACTTTGCTTCAACGGAGCCGACCTCACCGTCGAGTGCAAGAACAGCTCCCGGGTGCGCACCAAAGATGGACTTGAAAAGATCGATCTGCAGCGAACACGCGCATCCAAGACCAATCCTTGCTCTCGATACTACAAGCCATCCGAGTTTGATCTCGTGGCAGCATGTACTCATGCCGTGACTGAGAAGTGGGAGTTCAAGTACGCGCCTACCCGCGACCTCGATCCTCATGGAACTTGTGCTGGCCGCTTATCAAATAACGTCAAGCTGGACCATCGCTGGACGCAGGACGCCGCCGTTGCCCTGATGAAAGCGGTCGGCTAGCCAGTGCGTCAAGCCGCGCCTTCCTACAAGGGACTGTCCGCTGCCTCCACTACGGCCTCGCGCATCGCAAGCGCGGGCAGCGCTAAGCGCGATACGAGGCCCGAAGTTCTCTTGCGCCAGGCACTTTGGCGAATAGGGCTGCGCTACAGGGTGGATGTCGGATCGCTACCTGGGCGACCTGACGTGGCGGTTCCAGCCGCTCGCTTAGCAGTCTTCTGTGACGGTGATTTCTGGCATGGCCGCGGTCTTCGAAGCCGGCTCAAGAAGCTGGCCTCCGGCCACAATGCCCGCTATTGGGTGTCAAAGATCAAGGGCAACGTTGATCGGGACCGCCGAGTGGACCGGCTCCTCAATGATTCCGGCTGGGAAGTACTACGTCTGTGGGAGAGAGACGTGCTCGCGGATCCAGAGTATGCCGCCAGAGCGGTTCTGAGCATCGTTCGGTCGCGACGGCGAGATAGGCCTTGACTCTTGCTACTGTGCTTATATACAGTAATATTCCAGCGCGCGTGCCTGACAACCTTCCTAGCGGGCCTACCGCCCGCACTGCCAGGACACGATAGGAGGAGCAGCATGTGACGACACGCAGACCCAGCGTTATCTCGTTGTTTACCGGAGCCGGGGGGCTTGACTTAGGGTTTCACGCTGCGGGGCTAGCAACGGCTGTCGCGGTTGAGATGGATCGCCGCTGCTGTGAAACGCTGGGCTCGAACAAGGCGCGCGGATACCCCTGGGAAATCATCGAAGCGCCGATCGAAGAGGTTTCGTCGAAGGCCCTGCTCAAGGTTGCGAACCTAGCGGTGGGCGAAGCGGATGTTCTGATCGGGGGACCTCCATGCCAACCGTTCTCGAAGAGCGGATACTGGTCTAAGGGGGATTCCGGTCGCTTGAGAGACCCTCGCGCCAACACCTTGGCGGAATTCGTCCGGGTGCTCCGCGATACGCGTCCCAGGACCTTCTTGCTTGAGAACGTGACCGGTCTCGCCTATACGGGCAAGGCGGAAGGTCTTCGTTTTCTCCTTGACGAGATTGAGCACATCAACCGAGCTCTAGGCACGCGCTACAAAGTCAATGCCAAGGTCCTAAACGCCGCATGGTACGGGGCGCCGCAGACCCGGGAGCGGATCATCCTCGTCGGCAGTAGAGACGGCCGCGAGTTTCGCTTCCCCACTCCCCGTTTCTTCGATCTGGAGACGAAGCAAGAGCCATTGCCCAACGGCGAAGAGCCTTTCCGCACCGCGTGGGATGCATTAGGCGATCTGAACGATCCTGATGACCTCGAGGAGACCCGCGTTACGGGCCAATGGGCCGATCTGCTCCCGTCAATTCCCGAGGGCCTGAACTACCTCCACCACACAGATCGAGGCAAAGGGCTTCCACTGTTCGGTTGGCGGCGGAGGTACTGGTCCTTCTTGCTCAAGCTCTCCAAGAGCCGCCCAGCATGGACTCTCACGGCGCAGCCCGGGCCTGCCATTGGCCCGTTCCACTGGAAAAATCGCCGGTTGGCCAGGCAAGAGCTACTGCGGCTCCAAACATTCCCTGACGGGTATCGCGTTGCCGGGACCCTGTCCGAAGTGCATCGGCAGGTAGGGAACGCGGTTCCCAGCGCGCTGGCCGAGGTCCTTGCTCTTGAGATTCGGCAACAACTCTTGGACGAACGCGTATCGTCCGGAAAGCCTACGCTCCTGCCATCCAAGCGACGTCCCATTCCTAGAGCCGAGCCAACGCGGCCCGTGCCTAGCAGGTATCGCCAGCTTGTCGGAGATCATGAGGCGCACCCGGGAACTGGACTTGGGTACGGGGCGCAACGTCGCGTTGCCTAGAAAATCTGGCGCGCCCGGCGGGATTCGAACCCACGACCCTTGGCTTCGGAGGCCAATACTCTGATCCGCTGAGCTACGGGCGCTTTCAAGCTAAAATCATACCTTTAACCGAGCACGCCGGCCACGCGCGGCGCGAACGCCGTGAATCTGCTCTTCATCATCGACTCGCCCGAAGAGCTGAAGGCCTACAAGGACACCACGGTCGTGATGATGCGCGCCGCGCAGAAGCGCGGGCACACGGTGCACGTGTGCGAGCAGGCCGGCCTCTCCTGGACCTCGCAGCGCGTGCGCGCCAGCGCAACCCGGATCGCGCTCACCGACAACGACGAGGACTGGTACCGGCGCGACGGCGCCGCGGCGCGCGAGCTGAAGGACTTCGGCGCGGTGCTGATGCGCAAGGACCCGCCCTTCGACATGGAGTACGTGGCGAGCACCTGGCTGCTGGAGGAAGCCGAGCGCCGCGGCGCGCGCGTGTTCAATTCGCCGCGTGCGCTGCGCGACCACAACGAGAAGTTCGCCATCGCCGAGTTCGCGCACTTGAGCGTACCCTCGCTCGTGACACGCGACATGGAGGCGCTGCAGGCCTTCGTCGACGAGCACCGCGACACGGTGCTCAAGCCGCTCCTGGGCATGGGCGGCGCCGGCATCTTCCGGGTGAAGAGCGACGACCCGAACCGCAACGTGATCGTCGAGACGCTCGCCGAGCACGGCGCGCGCAGCATCATGGCGCAGCGCTTCATTCCCGAGATCGCGCAGGGCGACAAGCGCGTCATCGTGATCGAGGGCAAGCCCCTGCCGCACGTGCTCGCGCGCATCCCCAAGAAGGGCGAGACCCGCGGCAACCTCGCGGTGGGCGCCAAGGGCGTGGCGCAGCCGCTCTCGGCGCGCGACCGCGAGATCGCCGAGGCGATGGGCCCGGCGCTCGCCGCGCGCGGGCTGCTGTTCGTGGGCCTGGACGTGATCGGCGAGTGGCTGACCGAAGTGAACGTCACCAGCCCGACCTGCTTTCGCGAAATCCAGGACCAGACCGGCTTCGACTGCGGCAGCGTGTTCATCGAGGCGCTCGAGGCGCGCATCGCGGCGCCGCGGCGCGGCTAGGCGCGACCGATGGTCGGCATCCTGATCGTCTCGCACGGCGCCTTCGGCGAGGCATTGATCCACTCGGCAAGCCACGTAATGGGCGAGCGCCCGACGTGCGTGCGCCCGATCGGCGTCACGGTGCATGACGACCCGGATGCCATCGTGTCGATCGCGCGCGCGCTGGTGCGTGAACTCGACGACGGCAGCGGTGTGCTGGTGCTCACCGACATGTACGGCGCAACGCCCGGCAACATCGCCATGAACCTGCTCGAGAACGGCCGCGTCGAAGGCCTCTCCGGGGTGAGCCTGCCGATGCTGGTGCGCGCGCTGACCTACCGCAATGAGCCGCTCGCGAAGGTCGTCGAGAAGGCGCTCTCGGGCTGCAACGAAGGCGTGGTGCACATGAACACCGGCCTGCGCAATGGCAAGTGCTGAAGCAACTATCGTCAACAGGCTCGGGCTGCACGCGCGCGCCGCGGCCAAGCTCACGCAACTCGCGAGCTGCTTCAAGAGCGAGGTCTGGCTGACCCGCAATGGCCGGCGGATCAACGCGAAGAGCATCATGGGCGTAATGATGCTTGCCGCGGGTAAGGGCTCGTCGGTCACCATCGACACCGACGGCGCGGACGCCGACGCGGCACTCGCGGCCGTCCAGAAGCTGATCGCAGACAAGTTCGACGAGAGCGAATGAACTTCCTGCTGCACGGGGCAAGCGTGTCGGCCGGCATTACCATCGGCTACGCGCACCTCGTCTCGAGCGCGCGGCTCGAGGTCGCGCACTACGAGATCCCCGAGGAAGCGGTCGAGGCCGAGGAGGCGAGGTTCGACGCCGCCATGGCCCGCGTGCGCGATGAGCTTGAGGCACTCGAGGCGAACATCTCGTCCGACGCTCCGGCCGAGCTCGCCGCCTTCGTCAACCTGCATCGCACGATTCTCGAGGACCCCTCGCTCGCGCAGGCGCCGCGCGCGCTGATTGCGGAGCGGCGCTGCAACGCCGAGTGGGCGCTGGTGCAAGAAATGGAGCATCTGGTCGCCCAGTTCGACGAGATCGAGGACGTCTACCTGCGCGAGCGCAAGGCCGACGTGCAGCAGGCGGTCGAGCGGGTTCTCAAGGCGCTGATGGGCAACGAGCTCCCCGGCAAGGCGCAGCTCTCCGACGAGCAAAAGCTGATCGTGGTGGCCCACGACCTTTCGCCCGCGGACATGCTGCTGTTCAAACGCCACCAGTTCGGCGGCTTCGTCACGGACGTCGGCGGGGTCACCTCGCACAGTGCAATCGTCGCGCGCAGCCTCGGCATTCCCGCGATCGTCGGGCTGCACCACGCGCGCCACATGATCCGGGAAGATGAACTGCTGATCGTCGATGGCGTGAACGGGGTGCTGATCGTCGACCCCGACCCGATGGTGCTCGGCGAGTACCAGTTGCGCCAGTCGCAGCTCGAGCTCGAGCGCAAGCGCTTGATGGGCCTGAAGAGCACCCCTGCCGCGACGCGCGACGGCACCTCGATCGAGCTCTTCGCCAACATCGAGCTGCCGCAGGACATCGGCGAGGCGCTCGAGGCCGGCGCAGAGGGGGTGGGCCTTTTCCGCACCGAGTTCCTGTTCATGAATCGCAAGGACCTGCCCTCCGAGGACGAGCAGTTCGAGGCCTACCGCGAGGTAGCGAAAGCCATGGGTCGGCGCCCGGTGGTGCTGCGAACGCTCGATGTTGGCGCCGACAAGGCGATCACCGGCGAGGAGGTCACCATGCCCAATCCGGCGATGGGCCTGCGCGCGATCCGCTTCTGTCTCGCAGAGCCGCAGATGTTCCTCGTGCAGTTGCGCGCGATCCTGCGTGCCTCGCCCTTCGGGCGCGTGCGAATCCTGCTGCCAATGCTCGCGCATCTGCACGAGATCGAGCAGACGCTGCAGCTGATCAGGCAGGCGAAGCAGCAGCTCGACGACCGCAACCTGCGCTACGACCGCGCCATACAGGTCGGCGGCATGATCGAGATTCCCGCCGCGGCGCTCGCGCTGCAAATGATCATGCGCCGACTCAATTTCCTGTCGATCGGCACCAACGACCTGATCCAGTACACGCTGGCGATCGATCGCACTGACGACGCGGTGGCACACCTGTACGATCCGTTGCACCCGGCCGTCCTGCAGCTCGTGGCGCGCACCATCCAGACCGCGACGCGCGGCGGCGTGCCGGTGGCGGTGTGCGGCGAGATGGCGGGTGACCTCAAACTCACGCGGCTGCTGCTTGGGTTCGGGCTGCGCAACTTCTCGATGCACCCGGCGCAGCTGCTCGCCACCAAGGAGCGGATCCTGCGCACCGACCTCGCCGACGTGCGCCCGATCGCGCAGCGCGTCCTCCGGAGCGCCGATCCGGCGCGCATCCGCAACCTGCTCGAGCAGCTCAACGCCGCAGGAGACGCGCAATGAAAGGTGGGCTCCGACAAAATGTCTCCGCCCCCCTTCAAATCCCCCCGCAAGAGGAGACACGATGGGTCCGCTGAACGGAGTGAAGGTGCTCGACCTCACCACGGTCGTGATGGGTCCTTATGCCACCCAGATTCTTGGCGATCTGGGTGCCGACGTGATCAAGGTCGAGCCACCCGAGGGCGACATCATGCGCTTCAACTGGCCGTACCGCTCGCGCGGCATGGGCCATATCTTCCTCAACGCCAACCGCAACAAGCGCGGCATCGTGCTCGACCTGAAGAACCCCGCCGGCCGCGAAGCGCTGCTCAGGCTCGCACGCGACGCCGACGTGCTGGTGTACAACATCCGGCCGCAGGCGATGGCACGCCTCAAGCTCTCATACGATGACGTGCAGGCGGTTAACCGGAAGATCCTCTACGTCGGCGCCTTCGGCTACAGCCAAAAGGGGCCCTACGCCGCGAAGGCCGCCTACGACGACCTGATCCAGGGCGCCGCCGGCATGCCGTTCCTGCTGACGGAGTCCGGCGCGCACACGCCGCGTTACGTGCCGGCGACCATGGCGGATCGCTCGGTGGGCTTGAACGTGGTCAATGCGGTGTGCGCCGCGCTCTACTGGCGCGAGAAAAGCGGCAAGGGGCAGCGCGTCGATGTGCCGATGTTCGAGAGCCTGCTGCAGATCGTTCTGGGCGAGCACCTGGGCGGGTTCACCTTCCGGCCGCAGCTCGGCGAGCCAGGCTACTCGAGGATGCTGGCGCACAACCGCCGCCCTTACAAGACCCGCGACGGCTACGTCTGCGTGCTGATCTACAACGACAAGCACTGGAAGGCGTTTTTCCAGATGATCGGCACGCCCGAGATGATGAAGGAAGAGCGCTTCGCCACGCCCGAGGGGCGCGCCAAGAACTTCGACCACAACTACGCCGTAGTCGCGCAAGCAATGCCCTCACGCACCACCGAAGAGTGGCTCGAAGCCTTCGAGAATGCCGACATCCCGGTGCAGCGCATGAACAGCCTCTCGGACATCGTACGCGACCCGCATCTCGAAGCAATCGGCTACTTCACCGAGGTGGAGCACCCGAGCGAGGGCAGGATCGTGTCGATGAAAGTGCCCTCGGAGTGGTCCGAGTCAAAGCCCGGGTACCGGCGCCACGCGCCGCGTCTCGGCGAGCACACCCTCGAGGTCCTGAAGGAGGCCGGGCTCGACGACAAGGCGATCGAGGCACTGATCGCGAGCGGCGCGGCCAAAGCGACCTAAGGATGTACTGCGCAATGTGCGCAGTACATCCCCAAGTGCTCAGCTTCTGATTAGTACCGACTGCCCCGTGGGCAGCGCGACGTAGGGCAGCGTGAAGCGAGCGCAGAATTCGTCCCACGCGCGCCTCGCCCCCGGAAACGCGGGCGAGCCGTAGTCGTCGCAGACGATTGTCCCGCCCGCAACCATGCGCGGAAAGAAGTACTCCAGGCACGCGAGCGTCGGCTCGTACAAATCGACGTCGACATGCACGAAGGACCAGCGCTCCTGCGGCAACTGTGCGAGCACCTGGGGAATCCAGCCCTGGTGTAGTTGCGCGCCGGGAAAGGCGGCCATCGCCTCGCGCACGAGCTCGATCGGCGCGGCGAAATTCGTGCGGTTGGCGGGTGGCGGGACCGCTGTCTCGCGGCCGTCGGCGCCGCGTCCGATGCGATAGTCCGCAGCGTGCAGCTCGGAGAGCCCTTCGAAGCTGTCCACCAGGTGCAGGCCCGCGCCGTCGAACTCCGGCGCCTCGGCGCGCGCCGCGAGGCACAGCGCGAGCGAGGTGGTGCCGGTGAACACGCCGCATTCGGCCCAGCGGCCCTCGAGCGTGCGCGCATGCCGGAAGTAGCGGATCAGGTTGAGGCACGCCTCGCGACGGCGGATCGCCTTGAGCGGCGCGACCGCGAGCGAGGTCGCCTCGACCGCCTGCGCGAACAGATCCTCGAAGCGCTCGTTGCCAACGCGAACCTCGCCGAACAGGATTCGCTGATGCAGATCCATCGGCGCTCGCGCGTGCGCTTCCAGCTCTGGATAGAGCTCGCGCGGATCGGGCGGCGCGCCGATCGGCGCCAACGCCGGTGCGCTCGCCGGGGCCTTCGCCGGCGCGCGCCATAAGTCGCTCAGCAGACGGCGCAGCACGCTCATCGTAGGGTCGCGCGGCAGTCTAGCACGCACGCGCGGTGCATCCTCGCGGGTGGGCTATAATCCAGACGCGCCGATTTGATGTTCAGCTTGCGGGCGCATTACAAATACGGCTAAAGAGACGAGTGCCAGCGAACGGGAGGCCCGCCTCCCGGAACCAAGAAACCCGTTTCTGCGCAAGCTGAACGGGTTTTGTTTTTTCGGGGCACACACTTTGAATGCACCCCATCATCCCGGCTCGGTCGGCGCGGTCATCGCGCAGAAGGCGAGCTTCCAAGAGCCGCTCAAGCTGCGCGGCGGCGCAACACTGCCCGGCTTCGAGCTCGCTTACGAAACTTACGGGGAGATCAACGCGGCGCGCTCGAACGCGGTGCTGGTGTGCCACGCGCTGAACGCATCGCACCACGTGGCGGGTTACTACCGGGGGCACGAGGACGAGACCGGCTGGTGGGACAACATGGTCGGTCCGGGCAAGCCGCTCGACACCGACCGCTTCTTCGTCGTCGGGGTGAACAACCTCGGCGGCTGCCACGGCTCGACCGGACCGATGAGCATCAACCCCGCGACCGGCAAAGCCTGGGGCGGGGATTTCCCGGTGGTGACCGTGGAGGACTGGGTCGAGGCGCAGGTGCGGCTCGCCGACCACCTCGGCATCGAGTGCTTCGCGGCAGCCATGGGTGGAAGTCTGGGCGCGATGCAGGCGCTGCAGTGGACGCTCTCCTACCCGGAGCGCATCCGGCATTCGCTGGTCATCGCCGCGACGCCCAAGCTTTCGGCGCAGAACATCGCCTTTAACGAGGTCGCGCGCCAGGCGATCACCACCGACCCGGACTTTCACGGCGGGCACTACTACGACAAGGGCGTGGTGCCGGTGCGGGGGCTGCGCATCGCGCGCATGATCGGCCACATCACCTACCTCTCGGACGAGGCGATGATGGGGAAGTTCGGCCGCCAGCTGCAGCGTGCCACGCTCGGCTTCGACTTCGATGTCGATTTCGAAGTGGAGAGCTACCTGCGGCACCAGGGCGACAAGTTCTCGACGTACTTCGACGCCAACACGTACCTGCGGATCACCAAGGCGCTCGACTATTTCGACCCTGCGGCCGATTTCGGCGGCGACCTCGCCCGGGCGCTCGAGCGCGCCAAGGCGGCGTTCCTCGTGGTGTCGTTCAAGTCGGACTGGCGCTTTGCGCCTTTGCGTTCGCGCGCGATGGTGCGGGCACTGCTCGACAACAAGCGCATCGTCTCCTACTTAGAGCTCGATGCGCCGGGCGGGCATGACGCGTTCCTGCTGGAGGACCCGCGCTATTTCGCCGCACTGAGCGCCTACTTCGAGAACATCGATCTGTGACCGAAACCGAACACGCCCTGTTCGCCACCCGCCCCGACCTCGCCGCGATCGCGCGCTGGGTGGCGCCGGGCGCGCGCGTGCTCGACCTGGGCTGCGGCAACGGCGCGCTGCTCAAGTACCTGTGGGAGGCGCGCCAGGCCGCGGGCTACGGCGTCGAGATCGACGACGCCGAGGTGATCGCCTGCATCCGCAACGACGTGAGCGTGCTGCAGCTCGATCTCGAATCCGGCCTTGCCACATTCCGCGACCACTCTTTCGACTACGTGATCCTGTCGGAGACGTTGCAGACGATCCACCGCATCGAGCAGCTGATGCGCGAGATGCTGCGCGTGGGGCGCGAGGGGATTGTCTCGTTCCCGAACTTCGGCCACTGGGGTGCCCGCCTGCAGGTGATGCTCGGACGCATGCCGGTCTCAGGGAGCCTGCCGCACGAGTGGTACAACACGCCCAACGTGCACCTGTGCACGGTAACCGACTTTGAGGATCTGTGCCGCAAGCTCGGCGTCAGGATCCGCGAGCGCGTCGTGCTGCACAACGGCCGCTCGGTCAGCCTGCTGCCGAATCTGCTCGGCAGCCTCGCAGTCTACCGCTGCGTAGGACAGTAGCGCCGCCACGTGCGGTCCGCATTGGCCGCGGCGGGCCGCCCTAGCCTTGCGGGGCGCAGTCCAGGGCTTCGACGCGCGCGCGCTGCCACCGCAGCATCAGCACCCCCGGCAGCGCGATGACGAAGGTGAAAAAGAAGAACGTGGTCCAGCCCAGGTCGTAGACCATCTCCCCGGCGGCGGGGCCGACGTAGACGCGCCCGAGCGAAGCGAGCGCCGAGAGCAGCGCGTACTGCGTCGCCGAGAAGCGCCGGTCGCACATCGCCATCAGCAGCGCGACGAAGGCTGCGGTGCCCATGCCGCCACACAGGTTCTCGGCGGCGATCACCGCGACCGCGAGGACGTAGTTCTTGCCCGCGACTGAGAGCAGCATGAAGCCCAGATTAGTGACCGCTTGCAGCACGCCAAAGAGGAGCAATGCCCGATACAGCCGAAGCTTCGTCATCAGCGCGCCACCGGCGAGCGCGCCGACGATGGTCGCGCCCACGCCGAGCCATTTGTTGAACACCCCCACCTCGGTGAGCGAAAAGTCCAACCCGCGCAGGAGAAACGTGGTCGAAAGGCTGCCGGCAAAGGCATCACCAAGCTTATAGAGCACTATCAGCACGAGCAGCAGCCAGGCGCCGTTGCGCGAGAAGAACTCGGAAAGCGGCTCGCTCACCGCGGCGGCGAGCGTCGCCGGCGCCTTGGGCGGCGCCTCGGGCTCGCGCGCGCTCCAGGTGGCGGCGACGCCAACCAGCATCAGCACCGCCATCAGCCAGTAGCTGCCGGTCCAGCCGAGAAAACTGTCGGCGACGATCAACGCGAGCCCGCCCGAGACCAGCATTGCGATGCGGTAGCCGAGCACCGAAACCGCGGCGCCAGCACCTCTTTCTTCGGCCGCAAGGATATCGGTGCGGTAGGCATCGAATACGATGTCTTGGGAGGCCGAGAGGAAAGCCACCGCGAGCGCGAGCGCGGCAAGCATAAGCGGCGAATCCTGCGGCGAGATCGTGCCCATCCAGGCAATCGTCCCGAGCAACGCGAGTTGCGTCAGCACCAGCCAGCCGCGGCGTCGTCCGAGCACCGGGATGGCGTAGCGGTCCATAAGTGGCGCCCACAGGAACTTGTACGTATAGGGCTGCCCGACCAGCGCAAAAAAACCGATCGTCTTCAGGTTGACTCCCTCGACGGTGAGCCAGGCCTGCAGCGTCCCGGCGGTGAGCGCAAGCGGCAGGCCGGAAGCGAAGCCGAGCAAGAGCAGAATGAAAATCTTGCGGCTGCGGAAAACCTCGGCGTAGGAGGCGGCGGCCATCGCTAGGGAACCTCTATGGCGCCCAGTCGTAGTCGATGCTGAGCGGAGCGTGGTCCGAGAAGCGCTTTCTCTTGTAGATCGACTCGCGCGCGGCGGTCCCGGCCACGCCCGGCGTGGCGATCTGGTAGTCGAGCCGCCAGCCGACATTCTTCGCCCAGGCCTGGCCGCGGTTGGACCACCAGGTGTACTGCTCGGGCTTCGGGTTCAGGCGCCTGAACACGTCGACGAAGCCGAGCTCGTCGAACACCGTCGTCAGCCAGGCGCGCTCTTCGGGCAGGAAGCCCGAGTTCTTCTGGTTCGAGCGCCAGTTCCTGAGGTCAATCTCCTTGTGCGCGATATTGAGGTCGCCGCACAGGATTACTTCGCGCCCGCAGTGCCTGAGCGTCCTCAGATGCGGCAGGAATTCTTCGAGAAAGCGAAACTTCGCGGCTTGACGATGCGGCCCGCTCGAGCCCGAGGGCAGGTAGAACGAGACGATCGAGAGCCTTCCGAAGCGCCCTTCGAGATAGCGCCCCTCGGCGTCAAACTCGAGCCGGCCGAAGCCCGCCACGACCGCGTCGGGCTTGGCGCGGCTGTAGAGCGCAACACCCGCGTAGCCTTTCTTCTGTGCGTGCGAGAACGTGCCGTGCAGCCCCGCAGGGGCGCGAATCCTTTGCTCGAGATCGGTTTCCTGCACGCGCGTTTCCTGCAGGCAGACGAGGTCGGCGTTCTGGCGCGCGAGCCAGGCGAACATGCCCCTGCGGGCCGCCGAGCGGATGCCGTTGACGTTTAGCGTGACGACCCGCACGCGCGCGGGTTCAGCCGGAGGGAAAGCTCGAAACGCCGCCGTGTGCGGCCGACCATTCGGCGGGCGCGTGCAGGAACTTTTCGACTTCGGCGATTTGCGCCGGGGCGAGATAGGCGCCCTGTTTCACGACCTTGAGCACGTCCCACCAGGTGGCGAGGTGGTGCAGCCTCACGCCGAGGTCGCCCATGATCGTCTTCGACTCGGGGAAGATGTCGTAGTAAAAGTTCACGAACACATGCTCCACCACCGCACCCGCGTCGCGCAACGCCGTGCAGAAATTGATCTTCGATCGCCCGTCGGTCGTGAGATCCTCCACCAGGAGCGTGCGGGCGCCTTCGCGAATGTCGCCCTCGATCTGCGAGTTGCGGCCGAAGCCCTTTGGCTTCTTCCTCACGTACTGCATCGGCAGCGCAAGGCGATCGGCGATCCATGCCGCGTAGGGGATGCCCGCGGTCTCGCCGCCCGCGACGACGTCGAACTGCTCGAAGCCAGCGTCGCGCGCGAGTGTCGCGGCCGCAAAATCGACCAGCTGGGTGCGGATGCGCGGATAAAAGATGAGCTTTCGGCAATCGATGTACACCGGGCTCGTCCAGCCCGAGGTGAAGACGAAGGGCTTGGCGTCGGAGAAGAGCACCGCCTTCACCTCCAACAGCATCTTCGCTGTGGTCTCGGAGACAAGGTCCTTGTCGACGAAATTCATGCTGTCTTGCGGGTGCGCGTGAGTGCGCGAATTCTACCCGATCCGCGGTCAACGGACTGCGCGCAGGGAGCGTTAGAATTGGACCTCAGGATTACGCAGAGAGGCACTTGATGAGCGTGATTGCCGTTTCGATTGCCGGGGCTGCCGCCGCGCTGCTTGCGCTCGCGCCGCTCGAAGCGCAGGCGCAGTCCTATCGCTGCGTCGACAAGGCGGGCAAGAAGCACTACGGCCAGACCATACCGCGGCCCTGCGTCGGACTCGAAGTCGAGCAGCTGAGCGCGAGCGGTACCGTGATCAAGCGCATCCCGCCGCCGCCGACCAAGGACGAGCTCGAGGCGAAGGAAACCGCCGAGCGCAAGCGCATTGAAGATGAGGCCGCCGCACGCGAGAAAGGGCGCCGCGACCGCGCGCTGCTCGCGACCTATGCAAGCGAGAAGAGCATCGACGAGGCGCGCTCGCGCGATCTCGCCGCGCACGCGAGGAGCGTCAGGGAGCTCGAGGCGTCGATCGAAAGCCTGACGCGGCGCAAGACCGAGCTCGCCAAGGAGATGGAGTTCTACGCCGGCAACAACAAGCCGCCGGCGACGCTGCTCGAAGACATTCGCGTCAACCAGAACAACATCGACGCACACCTCCAGCAGCTCGCCGGCAAGCAAAAAGACGCCGACGAAATCAATGCCCGCTACGACCAGGACAAGAAGGACTACGGCACGATCCCGGGAGTGAAATGAGCCTGCCCGAGACCGGAATGCGGAGCGCTTGCGCGGGCACCGTGTGCGCCGCGCTCGCACTCGCGCCGTTCGCGGTCGAAGCGCAGTCCTACCGCTGCATCGACAAGGACGGCCGAAGGATCTACGGCGAGGTGATTCCGACCGCCTGCGTCGGCCTGGTGGTCGAGCAACTCAGCCCACAGGGTATCGTCCTGCGCCGCATCGAGCCGCCGCCCACCCCGAAGCAGCGCATCGACCGTGCGGCCGAGGAACAGAAACGCCGCGAGGAAGCCGAGGCGGCGAAGAACCAGGCGCGCCGCGACCACGCGCTGCTCGCCACCTACTCTAACCTCGAGAGCATCGAGGAGGCGCGCAACCGGGCGCTGCGCCAGGTGAATGTCACCGTGAAGGACCTCGAGTCCGACATCGAGCAGCTCCGCCAGCAAGAGGCCGAGCTCAACAAGCAGCTCGCGGCCTACAAGGGCAGCCGCAAGCCGCCGGCGAAACCGGTCGAGGATCTGCGTCAGGTCCAGCTCGACCTCGCCGTGCAGAGCGTCGTGCTCGCGGCGAAGCAAAAGGACATCGAGGCGATCAACGCGCGCTATGACGAGGACAAGCAGCGTTACACCGACCTGACCGCGAGGCGGCGCTGAACGCTTGAGCGTCATTCCCGCGCAGGCGCACCATTAGTTCAGAAGTTCCCTAGCGCGCGATTTTGCGCCGCAGGATCTCGTTTACCTGCGCCGGGTTGGCCTTGCCCTTGGTCGCCTTCATCACCTGGCCGACGAGTGAATTGAAGGCCTTGTCCTTGCCCGCGCGGTAGTCCTCCACCTGCTTCGCGTTCGCCGCGAGCACCTCGTCGACGAGCTTCTCGATCTCCCCGGCGTCGCTGATCTGCTGCAGGCCCCTCTTTTCGATGATCGCGTCCGGCGCGCCCTCGCCAGCCCACATCGCGTCGAACACTTCCTTGGCCAGCTTGCCCGAGAGCGTGCCGTCGGCGATGCGCTTGACCAACGCACCGAGCGCCTGCGGCGCGAGCGGGCACGAGGCGATGTCGCGCGCATCGCGGTTGAGCGCGGCGGCGAGCTCGCCCGACTGCCAGTTCGCGGCGAGACGCGGCTCGGCGCCGGACGCCTTGACCAACGCTTCGAAATAGTCGGCGGCGGCACGCGAGGCCGTGAGCTTCGCTGCGTCGGCCGCGGGCAGTGCGTACTCACGCTGGAAGCGCGTGCGCCGCGCCTCGGGCAGCTCGGGCATGGCGCGCCGGATGGCCTCGATCTGTTCGCTGCGCACTACCAGAGGCAGCAGGTCGGGGTCGGGGAAATAGCGATAGTCGTGCGCGTCTTCCTTGCTGCGCATGGCGCGCGTTTCGTCGCGTTCTGGATCGTACAGGCGCGTTTCCTGCACCACGCTTCCCCCGTCCTCGATCAGCGCGATCTGGCGGCGTGCCTCGAATTCGATCGCGCGCTCGATGAAGCGGAACGAGTTCAGGTTCTTGATCTCGCTGCGCGTGCCGAGCGGTGCGCCCGCCCGGCGCACCGAGACGTTGGCGTCGCAGCGGAACGACCCTTCCTGCATGTTGCCGTCGCAGATGCCGATCCACACCACGAGCGCGTGCAGCGCGCGCGCATAGGCCACGGCCTCCTGCGCGCCGCGTAGCTCGGGCTCCGAGACAATCTCGAGCAGCGGCGTGCCGGCGCGGTTGAGGTCGATGCCGGACATGCCGTGGCCAAGCGCCGCGTGCGAGCCTGGCAATTCGTGCAGCGACTTGCCGGCGTCCTCCTCGAGGTGCGCGCGCGTGATGCGTATCTTCTTCTCTCCCGCGGGCAGCACGATCGAAAGCGACCCGCCGGCAACGATCGGTATCTCGAACTGGCTGATCTGGTAGCCCTTGGGCAGGTCGGGGTAGAAGTAGTTCTTGCGCACGAAGATCGAGCGCCGGTTGATGGTTCCGCCGATCGCGATGCCAAGGCGCAGCGCGTGCTCGACCGCGGCGCGATTGAGCACCGGCAGCACGCCGGGCAGCGCAATGTCCACCGCGGACGCCTGGGTGTTCGGCGCGGCGCCGAACGAGTTCGCTGCGCCCGAAAACATCTTGCTGTTCGTGGCAAGCTGCGCGTGGGTCTCGATGCCGACGACGATCTCCCAGCTCATCGCGCGGCCCTCACAGGGGCGTTTCCTTCGGCAGGCGCAGGTGCCAGTCGGTGGCCTGCTGGTAGCAGTGCGCAACCCCGAGCAGCTTCGCTTCCGAGAAATAGTCGCCCATCAGCTGCAGACCCACCGGCAGGCCCTTTTCGTCAAAACCGCAGGGGATCGACAGCCCCGGCAGCCCGGCGAGCGGCGCGGGAATCGTGAAGATGTCGTTCAGGTACATCTGCACCGGGTCCTCGGTCTTGGCCCCGAGGGCGAAGGCGGTGCCCGGCGCGGTCGGGCCCATGATCACGTCGCAGCGCTCAAAGGCGGCGGCGAAATCCTGCGCGATCAGGCGGCGCAGCCGCTGCGCCTGCAGGTAGTACGCGTCGTAATAGCCGTGCGAGAGAACGTAGGTGCCGATCAAGATCCTGCGCTTCACTTCGGCGCCAAAGCCCTCAGCGCGCGTGCGGCTGTACATGTCGACCAGATCGTCGAACGTTTTTGCGCGGTAGCCGTAGCGTACGCCGTCAAAGCGCGACAGGTTCGAGGAGGCCTCGGCGGGCGCGATGACGTAGTACACCGGCACCGCAAGCTTGGAGTTAGGCAGCTCGATCTCGACGGCCTTCGCGCCCTGCGCGACGTACCAACGCAGCGCCTCGTCCACGGCGCCGCGCACTCCCGGCTCCAGTCCCTCGCCGTAAAACTCCTTCGGCAGGCCGATTCGCAGTCCCTTCAGATCGACGCTCAGCTCGCGCGTATAGTCCTCCTTCGGGCGATCGAGACTGGTCGAATCGCGCGCGTCGAAGCCGGCCATAACGTTCAAGAGCAGCGCGAGGTCCTCGGCGCATTTGCCCAACGGGCCGCCCTGGTCGAGCGAAGAGGCGAAGGCGACCATGCCGTAGCGCGACACCACGCCGTAGGTCGGCTTCATGCCGCACACGCCGGTAAGCGCCGCAGGCTGGCGGATCGAACCGCCGGTGTCGGTGCCTGTGGCCGCCGGCGCGAGGCGGGCGGCGACCGCCGCCGCCGAGCCGCCCGAGGAGCCCCCGGGCACCCGCGTGGCATCCCAGGGGTTTTTCACGGGCCCGAAGTACGAGGTCTCGTTCGACGAGCCCATGGCAAACTCGTCCATGTTGGTCTTGCCGAGCAACACCGTGCCGGCTGCGCCAAAGCGCTCGATCACGTGCGCGTCGTAGGGACTGACGAAGTTCTCCAGCATCCGCGAGCCGCAGGTCGTGCGTAGTCCCGCGGTGCAGAAGATGTCCTTGTGCGCGATCGGGATGCCGGCGAGCGGGCCGGCGGGGGCGCGCGCTCGCGCCTCGTCGGCACGTTTCGCCTGGATGAGGCTTTTTTCCTCGTCCAGCGTGATAAAGGCGTTGAGCGGCCCGTTTAGCTTGCGGATGCGCCCGAGAAAGAGCTGCGTCAGCTCGACGCTGCTCACCTTCCTGGCGGCAAGCGCGTCGGAAAGCTCTCTTAAGGTGGCGTTCAGCACAAAAATCGCGATTCAGGGGCGGCGACGGGATCGCAAGGGGGCGGAGAGACCTTACCGGAGCCCCTCCTTTCCCACTATTCGATGACTTTGGGCACCCGATACAAGCCGCGCTCGACTGCCGGGGCCAGCGCCTGGAACTGCGCGTGACGGTCGGTTTCGGTGACTTCGTCGGCCCGCATCCGCTGCACGAGATCGAGTGCGTGTGCCATCGGTTCGATACCTTTCGCGTCGACCGCTTGCAGCTGGTCGATCAGGCCGAGCACGCGGTTCAACTGCGCCTTTACGCCCTCGACCTCGGACTCGTTCACCGCGATGCGGGCGAGCCGGGCGATGCGTTTGACCTCGTCGTGGGAAAGTGACATCGCAGTGCGGAAAATGCCCGCCCGCAGGCTATACGCGGGCAGACCTTAGGGTATCATACGGCCCTGAATCAACGGGATTCTCGGCTTCGGAAGCGCTGCCGGGATCGGGCCTTAGGCGAAGGTGTTAAGGCACAACACAAGGACACTCGGAAAGCGCGATTTGGCCGCAACCATGTTCGGATTCCTGCGTAGTTACTTCTCCAACGATCTTGCGATCGACCTAGGCACCGCGAACACGCTCATCTACGTGCGCGGCAAGGGTATCGTGCTCGACGAGCCTTCGGTCGTTGCGATTCGCCAGGAAGGCGGACCGAGCGGCAAGAAGACGATCCAGGCTGTCGGCAAGGAAGCGAAGCTGATGCTCGGCAAGACACCGGGCAACATTGTCGCCATCCGCCCGATGAAGGACGGCGTGATCGCCGACTTCACCGTCACCGAGCAGATGCTCAAGCAGTTCATCAAGAGGGTGCACGACAACAAGCTGTTCTCGCCCTCGCCGCGCATCATCATCTGCGTGCCGTGCGGCTCGACGCAGGTCGAGCGCCGCGCGATCCGCGAGAGCGCGATCGGCGCCGGCGCCGGGCAGGTGTACCTGATCGAGGAGCCGATGGCGGCGGCGATCGGCGCCGACATGCCGGTGGCGGAAGCCACCGGCTCGATGGTGGTCGACGTCGGCGGCGGCACCACCGAGGTGGGCGTGATTTCGCTCGGCGGCATGGTGTACTCGGGCTCGGTGCGCGTCGGCGGCGACAAGTTCGACGAGGCGATCATCAACTACATCCGCCGCAACTACGGCATGCTGATCGGCGAAGCCACCGCCGAGCATATCAAAAAGGAGATTGGCTCCGCTTTCCCGGGCAGCGAGGTGCGCGAGATGGAAGTCAAGGGCCGCAACCTCGCCGAAGGCATTCCGCGCAGCTTCACCATCAGCTCGAACGAGATCCTCGAGGCACTTACCGAGCCGCTCAACCAGATCGTCTCCGCGGTTAAGTCCGCGCTCGAGCAGACCCCGCCCGAGCTCGGCGCCGACATCGCCGAGAAGGGCATGGTGATCACCGGGGGCGGGGCGCTGCTGCGCGATCTCGACCGGCTCCTGATGGAGGAGACCGGGCTGCCGGTCATCGTGGCCGAAGATCCGCTCACCTGCGTGGTGCGCGGCTCGGGCAAGGCGCTCGAGAAGATGGAGCACTTCGGTCCGATTTTCATCAACGAGTGACCCGGTGTCGGGCGGCCCGTGGCGAGTGAGAAGCTGAGCTCGCGGTCAGCGGCTCGCACCCCACTGCCACGGTAATGGAGCACACCCCGCCGCCATTCTTCAAGCGCGGCCCCGCTCCGGTTGTCCGGCTCGCGTTCTTCGCCTCGATGTCGCTCGCGCTGCTGGTGCTCGATGCGCGCTTCCGTTACGCCGATGAGCTGAGGAGCGTGCTGGCGCTCGCCGCCTATCCGCTGCAGGTCGCGGCTACCGCGCCGGTGATGCTCGGCGAGCGCATCGCGGGCTACTTCTCGACCCAGGCGACGCTGGTCGGGGAGAACGAGCGCCTGCGCGAGCGGCTGCTCGCCGCTTCGCGGGACGCGCAGCGCTTCGAGGCGGCCTCGGCCGAGGCGGCCCAGCTCAGAAAGCTGATTGGCGCCGCCGAGCGCCTCGCCAGCCGCAGCACGCCGGCGGAGATTGTGTACGCGAACCGCGACCCGTTCGCGCACAAGGTGTTCATCGACAAGGGCCTGCAGCACGGAATCGCCCCGGGCAGCCCGGTGATTGACGAGAGCGGCGTGGTCGGCCAGGTGACGCGCGCGCATCCGCTGGTCTCGGAGGTCACGCTGGTCACCGACAAGGATCAAGCGATCCCGGTGCAGGTGGTCAGGAACGGACTGCGCACGATCGCGTTCGGCGCCGGAGCCTCTGGCACGCTCGAGCTGCGCTACATGGCGGCGAACGCCGAGATCGAAAACGGCGACCAGCTGGTCACCTCAGGCATCGACGGCACCTATCCGCCGGGCCTGCCGGTAGCGAGCGTGACGCGCGTCGAGCGCGATTCGGCGCACGCCTTCGCACGCGTCGTATGCCGGCCGGCAGCGGGCGTGCAGCGCGGCCGCTACGTGCTGGTGATCTCTCACGAAACGAAACTGCCGCCGGTTCAGGGCGCAGCGCAACCGGGCAAGGAGCGCCGCGGCGACAAGCCCCGCCGCGCTCGCTTGAGGGAAGCCGATGGGTCCAGATAGCTCGCAGCGCATCCTGATGCCGGTGCGCCTGAGCACCATCGCGGTCTCTTTCGCGGTGGCGCTGATGTTTAATTTTCTGCCGTGGCCGGACCTGCGCGTCGTGCCCGATCTGCTCGCGCTGGTGCTCGCGTTCTGGTGCGTGCGCCAGCCGCGTATGGTGGGCCTAGGCACCGGGTGGCTGCTTGGCCTGTTGAGCGACGCGGGCAACGGCGTGCTGCTCGGGCAGCACGCGCTCGCCTACTCGCTGCTCGCGTTTTTTGCAGTGACGCTCTCGCGCCGGATCCTGTGGTTCTCGCTCTGGGGCCAGACGCTGCACGTGGTAGTGCTGCTGGTTGGCGCGCAAGCAGTGGCGGTACTGGTGCGGATCGCTGCGGGCGCCGAGTTTCCGGGCTGGCCGATCTTCGTCGGCCCGCTGATCGCGGCAGCGCTGTGGCCGGTGGCGACCCTGTTGCTGCTGATTCCGCAGCAGCGGCGCGTGCAGGCCGAGGACGTGGTCTAGAGCGATGTACTTCCACGCCGAGCTGAAGAACCACCAGCGCGAGCTGCACCACTTCCACATGCGCATCGCGATCGCCGCCGTGCTGGTGCTGCTCGCCTTCATGGCGCTGCTCGCGCGCTTCGCCTACCTGCAGCTGGTGCAGCACGAGTATTACAACACCAAGGCCGAGGACAACCGCATCTCGATCGTGCCCCTTGCCCCAAACCGCGGCCTGATCGTCGACCGAAATGGCGTGGTGCTGGCGCGCAGCTACTCGGGCTATACGCTCGAGATCTTCCCGAGCAAGGTGCGCGACCTGGAGAGCACCATCAACGAGCTCGCCGAGATCGTCGAGATCCAGCCGAAGGACCGTGCGCGCTTTCGCAAGCTGATGGTCGAGGTGCGCAACGCCGACAGCCTGCCGATCCGCACCCGGCTCTCGGACGAGGAGGTGGCGCGCTTCGCCGCCAACCGCTTCCGCTACCCCGGCGTCGAGATCAAGGCGCGGTTGTTCCGCCAGTACCCGTTCGGCGAAGTGGCCTCGCACGTCAACGGCTACATCGGGCGCATCAACGAAGCCGACCAGCTGCGCCTCGAAGAAGAAGGCGTGGCGGCGAACTACCGCGGCACCGATTTCATCGGCAAGAGCGGGATCGAGTCGAACTACCAGAACGAGCTGCACGGCATCACCGGCTTCGAGCAGGTCGAGATCGACGCTGCCGGGCGCGGCATCCGCACGCTCTCGCACACCAGCGCGCAGCCGGGCAACAACGTAACGCTGACGCTCGACATCCGGCTGCAGGCGGTGGTCGAGGAAGCCTTCGCCGGCCGTCGCGGGGCATTTGTGGCGCTCGAACCCTCGAGCGGCGACGTGCTGGCGCTCGTGTCGAGCCCGGGCTACGACCCGAACCTGTTCGTCGACGGCATCGATGCGCAAAGCTGGTCTGAGCTCAACAACTCGCTCGACCGGCCGCTCAACAACCGCGCCATCGCCGGCCTGTACCCGCCGGGCTCGACCTTCAAGCCGTTCATGGCGCTTGCCGCGCTCGAGCTCGGCAAACGAAAGCCCAGCTCGACGATCTTCGATCCCGGCTACTTCGTTTTCGGCGACCGGCGCTATCGCGACTCCAAGCCCGAGGGGCACGGGCGCGTCGACCTGTACCAGTCGATCGTGCTGTCCTCGGACACGTACTACTACATGCTCGCCAACGACATGGGCATCGACGCCATCGCCGGTTTCATGAAGCACCTCGGCTTCGGCGCCAAGACCGGCATCGACCTCGAGGGCGAGGCCACCGGCGTACTGCCCTCGCCGGAGTGGAAGATGAAGCGCTTCTCCAAGCCCGAGCAGCAGAAGTGGTACGCGGGCGAGACCATCTCGATCGGCATCGGCCAGGGCTACAACGCCTATACGCCGGTGCAGCTCGCGCTCGCCATGGCGGCGCTCGCCAACAACGGCGCCATGTACCGCCCGCGGCTCGCCTCGCACGTGGACAACCTGCGCACTGGCGAGCGGCGCTACTTCAGGCCCGAGCTCGCGGCCCGCGTGCCAGCGAGCGACGAGCACATCGAATTCGTCAAGCGCGCGATGGCGGGAGTGATGATCGAGGGCACCGCGCAGCGCGCCTTCGCCGGCGCGCAGTACACCAGCGCCGGCAAGACCGGCACCGCACAGGTGATCGCCATCAGGCAGAACGAGAAATACGACGAGAAGAAAGTCGCCGAGCGGCTGCGCGACCACGCGCTGTTCATCGCCTTCGCGCCGCTCGAGAGCCCGAAGATCGCGCTCGCGGTGGTAGTGGAAAACGGCGGTTTCGGCTCGCGCGCCGCGGCGCCGATTGCGCGCATCGCCCTCGACTACTACCTGCTCGGCAAGCTGCCGGTGAAAAAGCGCGCGATCGAGGACAAAGGAGGGAGCGGCTGATGGAGCTCGCCCAGTTCTCGCCGCGGCGCCTTGCCAAGCGCGTCTCGGAGGGCATCGACTCGCCGCTGCTCTCGGTGGCGATCGCGCTGGTGGCGCTCGGGCTCGCGGCGCTAACCTCGGCAACTTACGACACCCCGGCGCGCATCATGAATCAGCTGGCAAGCCTCGTTGCGGCGCTGGTCGCAATGTGGATTGCGGCGCGCATTCCGCCGCAGTTGCTGATGCGCTTCGCGGTGCCGGCGTACCTGGTCGGCATCGTGCTGCTGGTCGCGGTGATGCTGTTCGGCGACGTGGTGAATGGGGCGCGCCGCTGGCTGAATATCGGCGTGACACGCTTCCAGCCCTCCGAGATGATGAAGCTCGCCGCGCCGATGATGCTCGCGTGGTACTTCCACAAGTACGAAACGACGCTGCGGCTGCGCGATTTCGCCATGGGCGCGGTACTGCTCGCGATTCCGGTGGCGCTGATCGCCAGGCAGCCCGATCTGGGCACCGCGCTGCTGGTGGCCGCGGCGGGCTTTTACGTGATCTACTTCGCCGGCATTGGCTGGAAGGTGCTCGGCACGGCGGCGCTGCTGTTCGTCGCCAGCCTGCCGCCGCTCTGGGGGTTGCTGCACGAATACCAGAGAAAGCGCTTGCTGACGCTGCTCGACCCGACCCAGGATCCACTCGGCGCCGGCTACCACATCATCCAGTCGACGATCGCGGTGGGCTCGGGAGGGCTCGCCGGCAAGGGCTGGCTGAACGGCACCCAGGCCCACCTAGAATTCATTCCCGAGCGCCACACCGATTTCATCTTCGCGGTGTACGCTGAGGAGTTCGGCCTGATCGGCAACTGCGCGCTGCTGCTTCTCTACACAGTGCTGATCGGCCGCGGCCTGATGATCGCCGCCAACGCGCCGACGTTCTTCTCGCGCCTGCTCGCGGGCGCGATCACGCTGATGTTCTTCACCTACGCCTTCGTCAATATGGGCATGGTGGCGGGCATCCTGCCGGTGGTGGGCGTGCCACTGCCGTTCATCTCCTACGGCGGTACGGCGCTGCTCACGCTGTTCATCGCCATCGGCATCCTGATGAGCATCCACCGCCACCGCAAGCTGGTGCAGACCTGACCCCGACTCCGCGCCGGCCCCGCGGGGCGCGTCTGTTGCGCGGCAGCAAATATCTAAAATCTGTTTCCGTATCGTGAAATCATGTGGCCCTAAGCCTTTGTAAGAGTTTGTTTTACGGTTGTTCATCCTGTTTCGACGCGATTTTGCTCTGCCACTATCCCCTGCGTTAAGGTGATCGGGGCTCTGCGCCGGACACGGCGCGTAGGGTGCAGGGCCGAAACCCGCACATCACTAGTCACGGAAAGGGTAATCCATGAGTCAACGAGACAAAGAAATCGCGGCGCTTAAAAAGGACTGGACGGAGAACCCGCGCTGGAAAGGCGTCAAGCGTGGTTACAGTGCCGAAGACGTGGTGCGCTTGCGCGGCAGCGTGCGCGTCGAGCACACGCTGGCGAAGAACGGCGCCGAAAAGCTTTGGAAGATGTTAAACGAGCGGCCGTTCGTCAACTCGCTCGGTGCGCTCACCGGCAACCAGGCGATGCAGCAGGTCAAGGCCGGGGTTCCCGCGATCTATCTCTCGGGCTGGCAGGTCGCAGCCGACGCCAACGATTCGCTCTCGATGTATCCCGACCAATCGCTGTACGCGGTCTCGAGCGTGCCCACGGTGGTCAAGCGCATCAACAACGCGCTGTTGCGCGCCGACCAGATCCAGTGGCTCGAGCGCAACGGCGATATCGACTATCTGGCACCGATCGTGGCCGACGCCGAGTCCGGCTTCGGCGGCGTGCTGAACGCCTTCGAGCTGATGAAGGCGATGATCGACGCAGGCGCCGCCGGCGTGCACTTCGAGGACCAGCTCGCCTCGGTGAAGAAGTGCGGCCACATGGGCGGCAAGGTGCTGGTGCCCACCCAGGAGGCGGTACAGAAGTTGGTCGCCGCGCGCCTCGCGGCCGACGCGATGGGCGTACCGACCGTGCTGCTCGCGCGCACCGATGCCGAAGCGGCCGACATCGTCACCAGCGACATCGACGAGAACGACAGGCCCTTCCTCACCGGCGAGCGCACCGCTGAGGGCTTTTACCGCACCCGGAAAGGCGCCGACCAGGCGCTCTCGCGCGGCCTCGCCTACGCCGAGGTCGCCGACATGGTGTGGTGCGAGACCGGCACGCCGGATCTCGCGTTCGCGCGCAAGTTCGCCGAGGGTATCCGCAGGAAGTACCCCGGCAAGATGCTCGCTTACAACTGCTCGCCCTCGTTCAACTGGAAGAGGAACCTGGACGACGGCACCATCGCAAAGTTCCAGCGCGAGCTGGGCGCCATAGGCTACAAGTTCCAGTTCATCACGCTCGCGGGCTTCCACTCGCTCAACTACTCGATGTTCGAGCTGGCGCACGGCTACGCGCGCAACAACATGACCGCCTTCGTCGAGCTGCAGCAGAAGGAGTTCGCAGCCGCGGAGAAAGGCTTTACCGCGGTCAAGCATCAGCGCGAGGTCGGCACCGGCTATTTCGACGAGGTGACGCAAGTAGTCACTGGCGGCAAGGCCTCGACCACGGCACTGCACGGCTCGACCGAGGACGATCAGTTCTTCGACGAGCGCGCAGGGCACGTCGACGAGCGCGCAGAGCGCGCTGGCGAAGACGAAGCCGCGAAAAAGAAGACCGCAGCGCTCGTCTGAGCGCGCCGCATGCGGCGCGGCCGGACGGCCGCGCCGCGCCGCGCTGCCCAAACCATGACCGCCGGCCGTTCCACCACCGTCGCACCGCTCTCCGAGGGGATCGCTGAGCGCGGCCAGACCGCGGCGGCGATCGCGCGCGCAATTCTGGCTGGCTTCGACCGGCATTTCCGGCTGTTCCGCGAGGCGGCAGCGCGCGCGCGTACGCTCTTCGAGCACGCCGACTGGAGCGCAATGCGCGAGCTCTCCCGCGAGCGCATCACGATGTATGACCTGCGCGTCGAGGAGGCAGTCAGAGACATCCTCTCGGCTTTTCCTCAGGCCGAGACCGACGAATCGCTGTGGCCGGCGATCAAGCTCGCCTACATCGGCCTGCTGCACGATCACATGCAGCCCGAGTGCGCCGAGACCTTCTACAACTCGGTCGCCTGCCAGGTGCTGCACCGGCGCTACTACCGCAACGAGTTCATCTTCTGGCGCCCCGCGGTGGCCACCGAGCATCTCGAAGGCGACCAGCCGACCTATCTCAGCTTCTACCCGCGCGGCGGCGCCGGCCAGGGCCTGCGCGCGACGCTACGGCGCATCGCCACCGACTTCGGCCGGGCGAAGCGCTACGAGGACCTCGAGCGCGACCTGCGCTCGCTGGTGCGCGCGCTGCGCGCGCACTTCCCGCGACCCGCGCGTGGCCATTCGAATCTGCAGATCCAGGTGCTGCGCGAACCGTTCTTCCGCAACAAGGCCGCCTACATCGTCGGCAAGGTGATCAACGGCCACCGTGAGACGCCCTTCGCCGTGCCGCTACTGCTAAACGAGCGCCGCGAGCTGTACGTGGACGCGCTGCTGCTCGAGGCCGACGCCCTGCAGATCCTGTTCTCGTTCGCCCGCGCGTACTTCCTGGTCGACATGGAGGTGCCGGCGGCCTACGTCTCGTTCCTGCGCACGCTCATGCCGCGCAAGCCCCGCGCCGAGCTCTACATGGCGGTCGGACTGCAAAAGCAGGGCAAGACGCTCTTCTACCGCGACCTGCACTACCACCTGAAGCACTCGTCGGACAATTTTCTCGCCGCGCCGGGCATCAAGGGAATGGTAATGCTGGTATTCACCCTGCCCTCGTTCCCCTACGTGTTCAAGCTGATCCGCGACCGCTTCGCGCCGCCCAAGGAGATGGATCGCCAGACGGTCAAGGACAAATACCAGCTGGTGAAGATGCACGACCGGGTCGGGCGCATGGCCGACACGCTCGAGTATTCGCTGGTGGCGCTGCCGCTCGAGCGCTTCGAGCCGAAGCTGCTCGATGAGCTCAGAAGCGAGGCCGAATTCTCGGTCGAGTTCGAGGGCGACCAGATCGTCCTCAAGCACATGTACATCGAGCGTCGAATGACGCCGCTCAACATCTACCTCGAGGAAGCGCGGCGCGAGGGCGACGAGACGCGCGTGCGCAATGTGCTCCTCGAGTACGGCAACGCGATCAAGGAGCTCGCCGGCGCCGACATCTTCCCCGGCGACATGCTGCTCAAGAACTTCGGTGTCACGCGCCACAACCGCGTCGTGTTCTACGACTACGATGAGATCGCGCCGATGGCCGAGTGCAACTTCCGCCGCATCCCGCCGCCGCGCGGCATCGAGGACGAGATGGCGGCCGAGCCCTGGTACTCGATCGGACCGCGCGACATCTTTCCCGAGCAGTTCGAGCGCTTCCTGGTGGCCGACCCGCGCATGCGAGGGATCTTCCTCGAGGCGCACCGCGAACTCACCGACCCGGCGTTCTGGCGCGCCAAGCAGGAGCGCATCGCGAAGGGCGAGCAGGAGGACGTGTTTCCCTATCCGGAGGCGATTCGCTTTCGGCGATGACGAAGCGGCCGTTGTCCCGCGTCGCTATTTCGCCTTTTCTCTAGTACACGAATGAGGCGCAGCCGGCGCCCCGGCAACTGAAGCGCGCGGCACGGTTCGCGGCGCCGGGCCGGGGCGCCCGCTGCGGCGTGCCCGCTACCTATAGTTCAAGCGACGTCGTTCGGTGTGGCGGGAGGCGGCGGCGACGCAACCTCGCGATACATCGGCTGGTTCTCCGAGAGGTCGAGCCAGCCCTTGATGATCCGGTAGATGATCCACAGCGTGTTGGCGAAGGCCACCAGCATGCCGACGAAGACGATCCAGGTGAGCCCCGCCAGCGCATACCACAGCAGCGCAAACCAGAAGGTGCGAATCTGCCAGCGGAAGTGCGACTCGAGCCAGGTGCCGCGCACGTCGTCGAGCTTGACGTAGTTGAGTATCAGCGCGACGAGCGCGCTCACCCCCAAAAGGAAGAACCCCGCCTGCAACGCGTACACGATCGTCGTAATCGTCTTCAGGCGCTCCTCGCGCGTGCGGTCCGGTTCCATCCTTATCCTCCTCCGAGCAACGTTTCGGGGCCGAGCCTCGCGCCGCGCACCGCGACGCCCTTGGCGCGCGCCGCGAGCCGGACCTTGAGGCGCTCGCCGTGCAGCCCCACGACCTCGGTACGCGAGGCGCCCGGCTGCATGTGCACCTCGATCAGCACGCGCTCGCCCGCTCGGCGGAACCCGCGCGCGATCAGGCGATCCCCCCGACCCACGCGCGCAGGTGCCCGAGCGGGATCAGCAGAACCTGCAGCGCGATCAGCAGAAAGAGCGGCGAGAGGTCGATGTTGGCGATCGGCGGGATCAGGCGCCGGAACGGGCGCAGGAACGGGCGCGTGAGCGCCTCAAAAACCGGTGCCTGCGACGAGTACTGCCCTACCCAGCTCAGGATCGCCTGCACGATCACCGCGAAGATCAGGATGTAGAGCGAATAGCGCAGCAGGTCGACGAAGGCAATCGCCGCGAGCGCGGCGAGCGCGCTGCCCACCGCCGCGCCGAGCTCGCCGCCACGCAGCGACAGGAGCATGTACAGCCCCACTCCCTGCACCAGCCACGCCGCGATCCAGGTGGCGAGGTCGAGCCCGGAGAGCGGCGGCACGATGCGCCGGGCCGGGCGCACGATCCAGTCGGTGGCGAGAATCACGAACTCGCCCACCTGGCTGCGAAACGGCACGCGCAGCCACTGGAAATGAAAGCGCGCGAGCAGCAGGAACACCAGGATCGCAACCGCGGTGTCGATCAGGTACGTGGCAATCTGTTCGAACATGGGCTCAGGTGCGGCCGCGCCACGCGACGGTAAAGGCGCAATTGTCGCAGAGGGGGCTCACTTGCCGTCCTTGCCGAGTTGCTCGCCAAGCTCGGCGCCGCGCCGGCTGGCGGCCTCAAGCGCGCGATGCAAGCGCTCCGCGAGCTGTTCTTTCCCGAACACCTTGAGCGCGGCCTCGGTCGTGCCGCCCTTCGAGGTGACCCGCTCGCGCAGCGTGCCGGGCGGCTCGCCGCTTTGCGCCGCAAGCTTGGCTGCGCCGAGCACCGTGCGAAGCGCGAGCTTGTGCGCAACGCCGGGCGCAAGCCCAAGTTTCTCCCCCGAGGCGGCGAGCTGCTCGATGAACCAAAACACGTACGCCGGGCCGCTGCCCGAGACCGCAGTCACCGGATCGAGCAGCGCCTCGTCGTCCACCCAGACGACCTCGCCGACTGCGCCGAGAATGGTCTCGGCGCGCTTGCGCTCCTCGGCGCTCACCGCCGGCAGCGCGTAGAGCGCGGCGACGCCCTCGCCGATCAGCGCCGGCGTGTTCGGCATGCAGCGCACCATCCTGCCGTGGCCGCCGAGCCAGCGCGACAGGTCGGCGAGCCGCAGGCCTGCCGCGATGCTGATCACCAGCTTGCCGGAGAGGTCGGCGTCGAGCGAGGCGAGCGCGGCCTTCATGTCCTGGGGCTTGACCGCAAGCAGCAGCGTGTCGGCCTCGTGCGATGCCGCGTCGGGCGAGGTGCTCACTCGCACCTTGTGCTGCGCGGCGAGCTTGTCGCGCGCCGCGTCGTTCACCTCGATCACCGAGATCGTGCTCCGCTCGAAGCCACGTGCGATCAGCCCGCCGATCAGCGCGTTGGCCATGTTGCCGCCGCCCAGAAAAGCGATTTTCATGCCGCGCTTTTCTCTTTGCGGCGTTCGCCGAAGATCGCAGTGCCGATGCGCACCAGAGTCGCTCCCTCGGCGATTGCCGCCTCGAGGTCGCCCGACATGCCCATCGACAGCGTATCGAGCGCGAGGCCCTGCGCGCGCAGCCGCTCGAGCAGCTCGCGCAGCGCGCGAAACCGCGCCCGCTGCAGGGTCTCGTCATCGCTCGGTTCGGGCACCGTCATCAGCCCGCGCAGCCGCAAGCGCGGCAGGCGCGCCACTTCGCGCGCCAGCGCCTCGGTGCCCTCGGGCGCAACGCCCGATTTCGAGGCCTCGCCCGAGACGTTCACCTGAATCAGCACCGCAAGCGGGGGAAGCTGCGCCGGGCGCTGATCCGAGAGGCGCTGCGCGATCTTCCTGCGCTCGACGCTGTGCGCCCATGCGAAGCGCTCGGCTACCATGCGCGTCTTGTTGCTCTGCAGGGGTCCGATGAAATGCCATTCGAGCGCGCCTGCGTGTACCTTGCCGAGCAATCCCGTCACCGCCTGCATCTTCTCGAGCGCCTCCTGCACGTAGTTCTCGCCGAAGGCATTCTGCCCGGCGCGCACGGCCTCGGCGACCGCAGCCGCGCCCTGCGCCTTCGACACCGCAAGCAGCGCGATCGCCGCCGGATCGCGCCCGGCGAGCGCGGCGGCGGCAGAAATGCGCATTTTTACACCTTGCAAATTGTCGTAGATTGACGCCATAATTCACTGAATATGCGGAGGTTTCCTCTCACGCTGCATCATCCCGGAGGATTGTAATGGATCTTACCGAACTGCTGGCCTTTGTCGTCAAGAACAAAGCTTCGGACCTGCATCTGTCCTCCGGCCTGCCCCCGATGATCCGCGTTCACGGCGACGTGCGCCGCATCAACGTGCCATCGCTCGAGCACCAGCAGGTGCACGCGATGATCTACGACATCATGAACGACGGGCAGAGGAAATTCTACGAGGAAAACCTCGAGTGCGACTTCTCGTTCGCGGTGCCGAACCTGGCGCGCTTCCGGGTCAACGCTTTCGTCCAGCAGCGCGGCGCGGCCGCCGTGCTGCGGACCATTCCGACCAAGGTACTTTCGCTCGATGAACTCAAGGCGCCCAAGATCTTTACTGAGATTTCCGACCAGCCGCGCGGCATCGTGCTGGTCACCGGGCCGACCGGTTCGGGAAAGAGCACCACGCTCGCGGCGATGGTCAACCACATCAACGATAACGAGCACGGTCACATCCTCACCATCGAGGACCCGATCGAGTTCGTGCACGAATCCAAGAAATGCCTGATCAACCAGCGCGAGGTTGGGCCGCATACGCTGTCGTTCTCGAACGCGCTGAGAAGCGCGCTGCGCGAGGACCCGGACGTGATACTGGTGGGAGAGATGCGCGACCTCGAGACCATCCGGCTCGCCCTGACGGGCGCCGAGACCGGCCACCTGGTGTTTGGCACGCTGCACACCTCGTCAGCGGCCAAGACCATCGACCGCATCGTCGACGTGTTCCCGGCGGCCGAGAAGGAAATGGTGCGCGCAATGCTTTCGGAGTCGATCCGCGCGGTCATCTCGCAGACGCTGCTCAAGACCAAGGACGGCTCGGGGCGCGTCGCGGCGCACGAGATCATGATCGGCTCCCCCGCCATCCGCAACCTGATCCGCGAGAACAAGATCGCGCAGATGTACTCGTCGATCCAGACCGGGCGCCAGCTGGGCATGCAGACCCTCGACCAGAACCTGCAGGAACTGGTGCAACGCAACCTGATCTCGGGGGCCGAGGCCCGGGGCAAGGCGGCCAACAAGGATCTGTTCTCGGGCTGACGGCGCAGCGCGGCGGGACGCGCTAAGCTAGCAGGGGATTCGGAATCAGGAGCCACCGCATGGAACGAGAACAGGCAACGAAATTCATGTACGACCTTCTGCGCGCCCTGGTGGCAAAGAAGGGCTCGGACCTGTTCGTCACCACGGGCTATCCGCCGGCGATGAAGATCGACGGCAGGATGACCCCGGTGTCGCAGCAGGCGCTCGCCCCGCAGCACACCTCGATGCTGGCGCGATCGGTCATGAACGACCGCCAGGCGGCGGAGTTCGAAGCCACCAAGGAGTGCAACTTCGCCATCTCCCCTACAGGCATCGGGCGTTTTCGCGTCAACGCGTTCGTAACCCAAGGCAATGTCGGCGTCGTGCTGCGCGTGATCAACACCATTATCCCGACCTTCGACGATCTGAAGCTGCCTGCGGTGCTCAAGGACGTGGCGCTAACCAAGCGCGGCTTGGTGCTGCTGGTGGGTGCTACGGGCTCGGGCAAGTCGACCACGCTCGCCGCGATGGTCGACTACCGCAACACCAACAGCCACGGACACATCGTCACCATTGAAGATCCGGTCGAGTTCGTGCACCAGCACAAGAATTGCATGATCACGCACCGCGAGGTGGGCGTGGACACCGAATCCTGGGGGGCGGCGCTCAAGAACACCCTGCGCCAGGCGCCCGACGTGATTCTGATCGGCGAGATCCGCGATCGCGAGACGATGGAGCACGCGGTGGCTTTTGCCGAGACCGGCCACTTGGCGATGGGTACGCTGCACGCCAACAACTCGAACCAGGCGCTCGACCGGATCATCAACTTCTTCCCCGACGAGCGGCGGCAGCAGCTCCTGATGGACTTGTCGCTGAACCTGAAGGGCATCATCTCGCAGCGGCTCATCCCACTGCGCGACGGCAAGGGCCGCTGCGCGGCGGTCGAGATGATGCTCAACTCGCCGCTCATCTCCGATCTGATCTTCAAGGGCGAAGTGCAGGAGATCAAGGAGATCATGAAGAAGTCCAGAGAGCTCGGCATGCAGACTTTCGACCAGGCGCTGTTCGACCTGTACGAGGCCGGGCGCATCAGCTACGAGGACGCGCTGCGCTTTGCCGACTCGACAAACGAGGTGCGCCTGACAATCAAGCTGCACGGCAAGGAAGCCAAGGATCGCGATCTCAACAAGGGCATCGAGCACCTGGACATCGTCTGAGTCGCGCGGCGCGCCCACCGCAGCGCGCCGCCGCCCCGGGCGCGCCGTATGCTCAACGCCACCTGGATCGCCACCGCGCTCGGCCTGGGCGCAGGCGCCCTGGTCACCTATCTCGTTGCCAGGCGCGCACTGCCGCGGCTGGTGCTGCGCTCGCGCGACAGCCTGCTTGCGGTGCGGTTCGCTTTGGCGGGCGCGATCATCGCGCTTTTGCCGGCGCTGCTCCTCGCTCTCGTAACCGGCGGCACGCTTGGCGGTACCTGGGGCGGCGCCCTCACACGCTGGCTCGGCCTAGGCGCCGCAGGCGCCCCGCTCGGGCTCGCGATAGGCATCGCGCTGGTGTTTGCCGGCATCATTCTTGGCGCCACCTTTGCAGGAGTGTTCATCGCCAGGGCGATTCCGCAAGCCCCTCATTAGCCGGTGCCGTCCGGTCGGCACCAACCAACCAAGGAGGACCGCATGGAACCGATCGCAATCGTCAGTGTCATCGCGCTGCTGGAGTACTTCGGCTTCAGCGCACTTACCGCGGCGGCGCGCGCCAAGGCCGGCATCGCCGCGCCGGCCACCGTGGGCGAACCGAATTTCGAGCGTCATTTCCGTGTACAGCAGAACACGCTCGAGCAGCTGATCATCTTCCTGCCGGCGCTGTGGCTGTTCGGCAGCTACGTGCACCCGCTGTGGGGTGCGGCGCTCGGACTGGTGTTCGTCGTCGGGCGCCTCATGTACTACCGCGGCTACGTCGCCGATCCGGTGCGGCGCGGGCGCGGTTTCGTGGTCGGCGAAGTGGCGCAGGGCATCCTGCTGCTCGGCGGACTGATCGGAGCGATCGTGTCCTGGGCGGGCCGCTGAGGCGCGCGCGCGATGCGCAACAAGGTCGCGATCGTTACCGGCGCAAGCCGCGGCATCGGCGCGGCCACGGTGCGCCTCGCCGCCGAGCGCGGCTACGCGGTGTGCGTGAACTACCGCGCGAATCGCGCCGCGGCCGAGGCGGTAGTTGGCGAGATCGAGGGTGCGGGCGGTCGCGCGATCGCGGTTGGCGCCGATGTCGGCGCGGAGAGCGACGTGCTGCGCCTGTTCGAGACCGTCGATCGAGCCCTCGGCCCGGTGACCGCGCTGGTGAACAATGCCGGCATCCTCGAGCGCCAGGCGCGGCTCGAGGAGATCGACGCGGCGCGGCTGGCGAGGGTATTCTCCTCGAACGTCACCGGGGCATTTCTTTGCGCGCGCGAGGCGGTGCGGCGCATGTCGACCCGGCGCGGCGGAGCGGGTGGGGCGATCGTCAACGTCTCATCGCGCGCCGCGGTGCTCGGCTCGCCGCACGAGTACATCGACTACGCGGCGTCCAAGGCCGCGCTCGATGCGATGACTGTGGGGCTCGCGAAGGAGGTCGGGGACGAGGGCATTCGCGTGAACGCGGTGCGTCCAGGATTCATCTACACCGAGATCCACGCAAGCGGCGGCGAGCCCGATCGTATCGAGCGCGTCAAGGGCCTCGCACCGATGCGCCGCGGCGGCGAAGCGCTTGAAGTGGCGCGGGCGATCCTGTGGCTGCTCTCGGACGAGGCCTCCTTCACCACCGGGGCATTCGTCGACGTCTCGGGCGGCTTGTAGGGGGCCTGTATCCGCCTCACAATTCGCCGCGCCGAGCCACGCGAAGCGCATGCGCTCACCGCGCTCGCGGATGCAGCCAAGCGCAGCTGGGGCTATCCGCAAGCCGGGATCGAGCGCTGGCGCGATGCGCTCAGTTTCTCGCGCGCGCTGCTCGCGCACCTGTGCCGCGTTGCCGCGAATCTCGGCGCACGCGCGTTGACGATCGAGTCCGACCCCCACGCCGAAGGATTCTATGTGCGCCGCGACGCCCGATGCGTCGGCGCGGTGGGCGCCGACATGGACGCAACTCGGCGCTCGCTGCCTCTGCTCGAGATCAAGCTTTAGCGCGGCGGGCGCTGGGCTTTCGTGCCCTCGGGGAGTATCCTTGAAGCTCCGGCGCAAGCTTTCACTGCGCCCGGCCCTCTTCCCCATCCTTGATGTAACGAGCCGGAGGATCCGTCATGAACCGCGACGAATACGTGCAGAAGCTCAAAGCGCAGCTCGACGAGTGGAACGCCGAAGTGAAGACCTGGGAAGCGAAGGCCAAGTCGGCCGAAGCCGAGGTGAAGGCGGGATACGAGAAGCAGCTGGAGAACTTCCGCCGCCAGCGCGACCAGTCGCTCGAGCACCTGCGCAAGGTGCAGGCGGCAAGCGGCGAGGCGTGGACCGACATGATGCGCGGCGCGGATGACGCCTGGTCCAAGATGCGCGAGGCGTTCAGCAAGGCGCGCTCGCACTTCGAGCAGAAGTAGCCCGGTGTACGCCGACAAGACGCACGCGCCCGCCTGGGTCTACAACCTCGCCGATGCCGCGAAGGGCATCCAGCGCAAGCTCGGCGAGGGAATCACCACGCGCATCTTTCCGGGCGAGCACGTGATGCTCTCGGTGGTGCGCATCGCGCCGCACTCGAGCGGCACCGTGCACAGCCATCCGAACGAGCAATGGGGCGTGCTGCTCAAGGGCGAGTGCGTGCGCATCCAGGGCGGCGAGGAGCACCCGATGAAGGCGGGCCACTTCTGGCACACGCCCGGCGGCACGCCGCACGGGATCCGCACCGGCGCGGCGGCGGCGACGGTGCTCGACATCTTCAGCCCGCCGAGGGAGGAGTACCGCAAAGCGGGTGAGGGGTTCGGCGTCACCGCGAAGGCCGATTGAGCGCTCTTCGGCGTACGAACAATCGTTTGGTCCGTTAACTCGCTGGCGCGGCGCAGCTGGCCGGCCGCCCCGGCTTCCAGCCGGCTCTATGGAGCGCGTCTAGCTGCATCGGGACGCGCGGTGCGGCGCAAGAGGCGCCAGGGCGGGTGGCTGGCTTCACCGAGGCGATTGTTTTACCAACTGGCCCGACCCTGGTTATTTATTAGAGACGCGCTCGAGCGGACGCCTTTGGTGCCGCTCAGCTTGGCGCGGCTTCGCTGTGCGCGAAGGCGACGGCCCACATGATGGCAAGCGCCTTACTAATTCTTGGGTCACCTCTTGGCGGATTTCTTGCGCGGTTGAGGTCGCCTCGAGAGCACGGTACGCGCCATTTCCTCTCTAAGTCTGCCTACTGGGCGAGTCGCAGATTGCGGGATAACAGGCGAACTTTTTGCCTCTGCTTCTTTGATTTCCTTTCTCAAGATTAGCAATCCCGCTTGATCTAGTGCCTCGATGATTTTTGGCGCTGGCACGGTAATACCCATGCCTACACCGAGCGTGACCGAATTTTTTGCAAGCCCAAGCTGCGTTGATACATCCGTAATCCACGCGCCATGCCACAAGCCGAGCAGCCATACGCTTCCATATTTCCATGCCCAAAGAACGCTTCCATCCTGTGCTACGTGATCGTGTTTGAGCGATCGGCGAACAAATACCGGAGAACCGCTGGACGCTGGGAACGTATGCGCCTCAACTAGATGCCCTTCGATTTCTATGAGCGGAGGGCGGATCGACCTCGAGCGCCAGTCAAAAGTTGTGATTTTTTCGTTGTCCGCCATGGTGGCGATGTGTCCCGTATGAACAACAGGAACATTCCTTTTCTTGCCATGAAGTGGTCTGAAGATGCCTACGATATACGCTAGGTCACCGACTCCAACATCTTTCGATTCCCTTTTGAATTGCGTGATGATGTGTTTTGTAACGGCAGCCGAAACATCTGCCCAACCTGGAATCGCATATGGCCTTACGGCGAAGTCGACGGTAGCATCGGGATGATGGAACCACTTGCCAGATTCAATGTAGTCAATTTTCCCGAGGCCGTCGGTCTTGCGGTTTAGTCTAATCCCGAATGGGGACAGATTTTCGAGCTCAACTGCAACATGCGCTGCTGTGACAATGTGGATGATGTCGTCATGGCGAATCAAGAAACCGGTTCCCAAGGGATCAATTTCTCCTTCTGCGCCCGCAATCGGGTTCTCCAAATAAACGACAGACTTCAAATAAGTATCAGTTAGGCGCACGAATGTGCCACTCCGTTACGATTGGCGGCCGAAGCTCAAGGCGCAATTCTAGGCTAGCTTGTGTCGCCCATCTCAAAGGCACCCTTCCCATTGTATCCTTGGCTAATAGCCGTGCTTCTTAGTTGACAGCCGTGGTCGATTTGCAAACCGTCCTTAGGGTCGCTCGAGCCCGAAGTGTCAATCTAGAGAATGCGCGAGTCCACAATCGGACAACAAGCTAGACGACCAGATGTAACCGACTTCAGGAACGCTCATTTGATTCGCATCCAATGGCCGCATTCCGTTGCGGCATCTTGACGACCCCGAGTGACCGCGGACGTTGGGGCCGGATGAACGAATCGAATTCCCAATCGCGGTACCCTTTGGCCGAAAACGCGCTGCGGGGAGGAAAACCAGTACGCGCAGCGCACGAAGATGAGTGGCGCCGAATGCGTCCGCTCCATCGTGTCCCAGTACATAGTGAATGCTGCGGGATGCCAAACCTGCGCACCCAACGCCGCAGCCGGCGTCCCGCCCGGCGCCCTTGTGCCGCGCCGCGCGTTCCGATGCAGCAACCCGACGAACCTGCGAGGGAAGGAAGCCGGGGCGGGCTGGTCGTGTTTTGACCTGCCCGCCCCAGCAGGCAAGGCCCGCGGCACGCTTGCGGCACCGGGGCGCCGGGCGGGGCGTCGGCTGCGGCGTGCCCGAAACCTAAAGGAACACCCGCCTCACCCGAACAACGCTCAGACCCTTGGCGCAGGCTTGCGATGCCCGCCGGCCACGATGCGGAACTCGTACAGCCGACACTCGAGCGCGCCGTTGTAGAGAGGCGTGCGCTTGGAAGCCTCGAGCCGGATGAGCTTCGGCAGGCGCAGGTCGGAAGTGAAGAAGTAGCAGCGCCAGCCGGCAAACCGCTGCTTCAACGCATCGCCGAGCTTCGGGTAGAACGACGCAAGCTCTTCGCGCTCGCCGGTGCGCTCGCCGTACGGCGGATTCGCGACCATTACGCCCTCGGACGCGGGCGCGGCGCGCTGCAGCAGGTCCGCTCGCTCGAGCTTCACCAGCCCTTCGAATCCCGCCGCCGCGAGGTTGCGCTCGGCGGCGCCGAGCGCGGCGTCGTCCAGATCGCTGCCGTAGAGGCGCACGCTGCGCCGCCCCGCGGGGTGCGCGGCCTCCTCGCGCAGGCGGCGCCACAGCGCCGGTTCGAAGCTCGCGAGCTTCTCGAAGCCGAAGCTGCGCCCCGCGCCCGGCGCGCGCCCGAGCGCGATCGCGGCCGCTTCCGAGAGCAGCGTGCCGCTACCGCACATCGGGTCGAGCAACGGCTCGTCCGGCCGCCAGCCGGTGAGCAGGATGATGCCCGCCGCAAGGTTCTCGCGCAGCGGCGCCTCGATGCGCGCGCGGCGCCAGCCGCGCTTGAACAGCGCCTCGCCCGACGTATCGAGATACAGTGTGCCGCGTGCCGCGTCGAGAAACGCGTGCACGCGCACGTCGGGCCGCGCGCGGTCGACGCTCGGGCGGCTCCCGGTCGCGTCGCGAAATCGGTCGCAGAGCGCGTCTTTCACTTTGAGCGTCGCGAATTCGAGGCTCTTCAGGGGGCTCCTGATGGCGGTGAGATTGACGCGCAGCGTGTGCTCGACCAGGAAGTAGTTCGGCCAGTCCACCGCACGCGTGGCTGCGTAAAGGTCGTTCTCGTTGCGGTAGTTGAACTCGGTCACTTTCCACAGCACGCGCGAGGCGAGCCGCGAGAACACATTCGCCCGATAACACGTCTCCCAGTACCCCTCGAAGGCGACGCCCCCGGGCACCGTGCGCGCTTCGCGCGCGCCGAACGCACCGAGCTCGGCTTCGAGCAGCGCCTCGAGCCCGCGCGGGCACGGCGCGAAGAATGTTTCAGAAGGGCTTGAGGACAACCAGCAGCACCACGGCAAAGAGCACCAGCACTGGCACCTCGTTGAACCAGCGCAGCCAGAGGTGGGTTTTCGTATTCCGGCGGCTCCGGAAATCGAGCATTAGCTTGCCGCACCAGACGTGATACGCGACCAGCAGGGCGACGAGCGCGAGCTTGGCGTGCAACCAGCCGCCGGCGAAGTCCCAGCCGAGCCACAGCCATGTGCCGAGGATGAGCGTCAGGACGCCGCTCGGGGTCATGATGCCCCAGAAGAGCTTGCGCTCCATCACCTTGAAGCGCTCGAGCGAGATCTCGTCCCGCGACATCGCGTGGTACACGTACAGGCGCGGCAGGTAAAAGAGGCCCGCGAACCAGGTCACCACGAACACGATGTGCAACGCCTTGACCCAGAGCATCGCGGCCCTACGTGAGAAGCCGGCGGCGGGTTAGTACGACCGCGGCGTAGAAGGCGACGATAGCATAGGCCGCCAGCACAGCGAGGTGCATGGCGAGCGCCGGCGGCAGCGTGCCCGAGAGCATCGGCCGCACCACCGCCACGCCGTGGAAAAGCGGCAGCAGCACCGTGATGACCTGGATCCCCTCAGGCAAGCGCTCGACTGGAAAGAACACGCCCGAAAGGATCATCATTGGCGTGAGCACCAGCGTCAGGTAATAGCTGAAGTAGTCGTAACTACTGGCGAGCGCGTTGATCGTCAGGCCGAGGGCGCCAAAGGCGAGCCCGATCAGCAGCACCACCGGAATCGCCGCCAGTGCGAGCGGCGAGGAGACATAGCCGAACAGGGCGACCACGATCAGCACCGCCACGCCGGCGGCGAGAGCCTTGGTGGCGCACCACACCCATTCGCCGGTCACCACGTCATCGAGCGTCAGTGGGGCGTTCACGATCGCCTCCCAGGTACGCTGCACATGCATGCGTGAGAACGCCGAGAATAGCGACTCGAAGGTGGCAGCGTACATGGTGGCCGAGGCGACGAAGCCGCCCGCGAGGAAGGCGAAGTACGAGGTGCCGTCGACTTCGCCGATCACTGCGCCCAGGCCGTAGCCCAGGCCGAACAGCAGAATCAGCGGATCAGCGAGATTGCCCAGGATTGATGGCAGCGCGAGCTTCTTCCAGACGAGGAAGTTGCGCCGCCACACCGGCCAGAAGCGTGCGCTCAGGGCGGGCGGTGCGTAGCGGTGGGCGCGGTTCATCGCTCCACCCCTCAATCCCGCAGGTCTCGCCCAGTCAGCTTGAGGAACACGTCCTCGAGGTTTGCGGGCCGATGCAGGTAGACGAGCTCGCTCTGTCCGGCGAGACTCTCGAGCACGGGCTTGACGTCGCTTGCGTAGCAGAACACGGTCTCCCCCGCTCGCTCGACGCGCGGCGCGATGTTCTTCGCGTGCGCCATCCACGCTTCGACGCCCGGCCCGTGCACCTCGACGACCTGCGACTCGACGTGCTGAGCGACGAGTTTCCTTGGACTGCCCTCGGTGATGATGCGGCCGTGGTCCATGATCGCTACGCGCCGGCACAGGCGCTCGGCCTCCTCCATGAAGTGTGTAGTGAGCAGCAGCGTACGGCCCTCGAGCGTGAGATGGCGCAGGCGCTCCCAGATCAGGTGCCGCGCCTGTGGGTCCAGCCCGGTGGTCGGCTCGTCCATGAAGATCACTTGCGGATCGTTCACCAGCGCGCGCGCCAGCGTCAGGCGCCGGCGCATGCCGCCGGAGAGCGTCTGGATCTTGGCCCCGGCGCGCCCGGCGAGCCCGGCGAACTCGAGCAGCTGCGGGATGCGCGCCTCGATCTCGCGCACCGGCATGCCGAAGTAGCGGCCGTAGACGATCAGGTTCTCGGTGACGGTGAAGTCCGGGTCGAGATTGTCGAACTGCGGCACTACGCCGACGCGCCGGCGCGCCTCGCGTGCGCGTTGCGGCACGGGCTCGCCAAGCAGCTCGATCGTGCCGGCATCGGGGTCGGAGAGCCCGAGGCACAGCTTGAGCGTGGTGGTCTTGCCCGCGCCGTTCGGCCCGAGCAAACCGAAGCATTCTCCGGGCGGCAATTCGATGTCGATGCCGCGCACGACTTCAAGCTCGCCGAAGAACTTGCGCAGCCCGCGGGCCGACAGGGCCAGGGCGCTGTTCATGCGGCGCGCCAGTTCGACTGCACGATCGTGCGCAGCACCTGCAGGCGGTGATGGAAAAAGTGGTCCGCGCCGGGCACCAGGATTACCGGCAGCTCCTGCGGACGCGCCCATGCAAGCACGGCGGAAAGCGGCACCGTCAGGTCCTCCTCGCCGTGGATCACCAGCGTGTCTGGCGGAACCGGTGGCGCCTCGAAGCGGTTCACCGCGACCCCCACCAGCACCACGCGCTCGGGCTTGATCCTCTGCGCGAGCTGGGCCTGGAGCGCGGCGCCGAAGGAGAAACCGGCGAGCACTTGCGGCTGCTCGCCGAACTGCGCGCGCGCCCACTCGAGCACTGCGGCGAGATCGTCCACCTCGCCGCGGCCCTCGTCGTGCTTGCCCTCGGAGCCGCCCGCGCCACGGTAATTCGGCCGCAGCGCGGCGTAGCCAAGCTCGACGAAGGCGCGCGCCAGCGTCTGCGTCACCTTGTTGTCGAGCGTGCCGCCGAACAGCGGGTGCGGATGCGCGACCAGCGCGACGCCGCGCCTGAGTCCGCCCTCGGGCACGTCGAGCGCGCACTCGATGCACCCGGCGGGCCCGGCGAGGAGCTCGCGCCGAGTCGTTGCGCGCATCAGATCGTCAGCCGTTCGACGATGCGACCGTGCCGGACGTGCTCCTCGACGATCTCGTCGATGTCGGCGCGATCCACGTAGGTATACCAGACGGCGTCGGGGTAGACCACGATGCAGGGGCCTTCCTCGCAGCGGTCCAGGCAGCCAGCTTGGTTGACGCGCACGTGGTCTTTGCCGGACAGGCCGAGCGCCTTGACGCGCTCTTTGGCGTAGTCGCGCATCGCGGCTGCGCCCTTGTCGTTACAGCAGGTGCGCCCGCCGTCGCGCTGATTGCAGCAGAAAAAGACGTGCCGAGCGTAGTAGGACATGGAAGCCGGATTTTACCCGAGCGACGGCCGGCCAGCGCGCGCGCATGGCGCACTTCACTCGAAGATCTTGATGGTTTCGCGCCGCGATGACAGATAGATGATGTAGGCGAGCGCCGCGAACGGCCAGACCGAGGTGACCAGGCGCGTCAGACCGTTGAAGTTGAGGAAATGGCCTTGCTGCCAGACATTCAGGCTCACGGCGAGATAGGGATTGGGCGGCGCGAGATTGACCAACACCGTGCCAGCCATCAGCAACACCGCCGCGAGCACCAGGCGTGGCGTGCGCGGCAGCCATAGCGCGAGCGCCGCGGCCAATACCCCGGCGGCGAGTCCCTGCAGCGCGCCCGGCGTGAGCCACATGAACACGTCTTCCGCGCGCATCAGAATTGCGAAGGCCGCAGTCTTGACGGCGAGCGCGGCGAGTACCAGCGCGATCAGCATGGCGCGCTCGCGTTGTTCCGGCGCCGCGATCGCCGACAGGATCACTGCAACCGCGACCAGGTTCGCACCGGCGGTCATCGCCTCGATCGAGATGAACAGTTCCGCGGCACGCGCCTGCCCGCCCGGTGAGGCGAACAAATCCCGCAGGTCGCCCAGGCCGAACAACAGCATCGCGGGATTAAGCTGCGTGAACAGCCACAGGCCGAGCAGCACGAGGCCGAGATCGGCCGCCGCGCCCGGGGTGAACGCGCTGGCGCGCAACCGCTTGAGCGGCCCGGCCTGCAGTAGCCAAGGCGCAAGTCGCGCGCCGGACAGCGCACCGAACAGCGCGCCGATGAAATTGAACGCGACATCCAGGTTCGACGCGAAACGCGCGGGCAGGTAAGACTGCCCCGCCTCGAGGGCGATCGCAAGCGCGGCGGCGCTCAAGCCCGCCACCGCAACCGCGGCGAAGCCGAGCACGCGCGGGTACAGCGCGAGCACGCACAGGAACCCGTAGGGAACGTATGCAAGCATGTTCACCACGACGTCGAATGTCGTCAGGTAACGCGGCCAGGGCGCCGAGAGGAACGCGAGCGCGGAGAGGCCGGCGTCGCGCCAGCCCGACAGCGGATAGAGCGATGCGTAAGCGACCAGCAGCACATACACCAGGAGTAGTAATCGTGCGAGCGGCGATCCGCGCATCAGATCATTCTAACGGGCGCGCGAGGCGCCCGCGGCACAACGCTCAGGCGCCGCGCGTTGTGCGATGGGCCTGCGCGCTCGGATGCGCTGCGCCCTGAGTGAAAAGCGAGCCGGCGATCATGCCCACGAGCGAGGCCGCGAGGCCCACGAGTTGCGGTGGCCAAAGGCCCTCGGGAGCGACAAGCTCCATCAGCCCCCAGCCGAGCATGCCGAGCAGCACCGCCGCCACCGCGCCGGGCACGTTGGCATGCTTCCAGTACAGCCCGAACACGAGCGGCACGAAGCACGATACCAGCGTCACCTTGTAGGCGTTCTGTACCATCTCGTAAATCGTCGCCTCGCTGTTCAGCGCGAACAGCATCACGCACAGGGCGAAGATGATCAGCACCAGGCGCAGCGTGAGCAGGAATTGCCGGTCGCTCATGTGCGGGAAGAACGGCCGCAGCACGTTTTCGGTGAAGATCGCGGTCGGCGCGAGCAGCGCGCCGCTGGTGGTAGACAGGATTGCCGAGAGCAGCGCGCCGAAGAACACCACCTGCGCGAACATCGGCGTGTGGTTGAGGATCAGGTTGGGCAAGATCAGCTGGTGCTCGTTGCCCTCGGCGTTGATCAGCGGTGTGACCATGTTCGGGTCGATGAGGAAGGCCGAGTAGGCGAGGTAGATCGGCACGAAAGCGAAGCACAAGTACAGCATCCCGCCGATGATCGTGGCGCGCACCGCGGTCTGCTCGTTCCTTGCGGAAGTGACGCGCTGGAACACGTCCTGCTGCGGGATCGAGCCGAGCGCCGCGGTGATGAAGGCCGCAAGGAACCACAGCACATCCTTCAGCTCGAACTGCGGCCAGAAAGTGAACTTCTCGGCCGTCGCCGCGTGCGCCACGATCACCGCGGGTCCGCCTGCCATGTCGCCCAGCAGCGAGGCGAGGTAGATCAAGCCAAGCACGATGATCACCGTCTGAAACAGGTCGGTGAACGCCACCGACCACATGCCACCGAACAGCGTGTAGATCATCACCACGCCAGCGCCGATCATGATCCCGGTTTGCAGGGAGATGGCGCCGTCCGAGAGCGTATGAAACACCACGCCTAACGCCGTCATCTGCGCCGAGGTCCAGCCCAGGTACGAGAGCGTGATGGCGAGGCTGGTGATCAGCTCGACCGGCCGGTTGTAGCGCTTCTTGTAGAAGTCGCCGATCGTCAGCAGGTTCATGCGGTAGAAGGCGCGAGCGAAAAAGAGCCCGACGAGCACCAGGCAGAGCGAAAAGCCGAAGGGATCGGCGACGATCCCACTCATGCCTTCCTTGAGGAAGGTCGAGGACACCGCGAGCACGGTTTCGGCGCCGAACCAGGTGGCGAACACCACCGTGATGCTCATGTACAGCGGCAAGCTGCGACCGGCCACCAGGTAGTCCCTGGAGTTTTTGACGCGCAGCGCCGCCCACAGCCCGATGCCGATCGACACTGCAAGGTATAGGAGTACGAACCAGACCAGCATGGCGTCATCCGCCCTTCACCAGGTGGCAACGCGCGCAATCATATAACGCGCGCGGCAAACAGGCGCATTTCGTCGCCGCCGCCGTGGCGCTGGTTCCGCAAGCCAGGTTTTGCGCGGTCCTGCGCCATGCCCGCTCAGAGGAGCGCCAGCGCCTGCAGCGCGAGCACCAGTGCGGCGAGCGCGGCGAGCAGGACGTTGCGGCGCGCGCTCTGCGCGGCGAGCTTCTCGAGCGCCTCGGCGAGTCGGCCAGCACGATCCTCGGAAAGCGCGCGGTACATGAGGCGCGGCAGCTGCGGCAGCGTGCTCGCCCAGAAGGGTGCCTCGCGCTCGATGCTCTTGATCAGGCCGCGCCAGCCGATCTGCTCGCTCATCCAGCGCTCGAGGAAGGGCTTGGCGGTGCGCCACAGGTCGAGCTCGGGGTCGAGCTCGCGCCCCAGGCCCTCGATGTTAAGCAGCGTCTTTTGCAGCAGCACGAGCTGCGGCTGGATCTCGACGTTGAAGCGACGCGAGGTCTGGAACAGCCGCAGCAGCAGCTTGCCAAAATAGATCTCCTTCAGCGGCCGCGCGAAGATCGGCTCGCACACCGCGCGGATCGCGGCCTCGAACTCGTCCAACCGCGTCTCGGCGGGGACCCATCCCGCGTCAAGGTGCGCCTGCGCCACGCGCCGGTAGTCGCGGTTGAAGAAGGCAATGAAGTTTTGCGCCAGGTAGTTCTTGTCGGTCTCGGTGAGCGCGCCCATGATGCCGAAGTCGAGCGCCACGTAGCGCCCTTTGAGCTCGCCCTCGGTGGCGACGAAGATGTTGCCCGGGTGCATGTCGGCGTGAAAGAAGCCGTCGTGGAACACCTGGGTGAAGAAGATCTCGACGCCGGCGCGCGCGAGCTGCGGGATGTCGATCCCCTTGTCGCGCAGCGCCTCCACCTGCGACACCGGGGTGCCGTGCATGCGCTCCATTACCATGACGCGCTGCGAGCACCACTGCCAGTAGATCCTGGGCACCACCAGCAAGGCGGAGCGCTCGAAATTGCGCCGCAGCTGGCTCGCATTGGCCGCTTCGCGCATCAGATCGAGTTCCTCCTCGAGGTGGCGCGCGAACTCGGCCACCACCTCGCGCGGCTTCAGGCGGCGCCCTTCGGACCAGAGCCGCTCGAGGAGCGCCGCCGCGGTTTCGAGCAGCGCCACGTCTTCGGCGATCGCCGCCTCGACGCCTGGCCGCAACACCTTCACCGCCACCTCGTGGCCGTCCTCTCGCAGCGTCGCAAGGTGCACCTGCGCGATCGAGGCACTCGCCACCGCCTCGCGCTCGAAGCGCTCGAACACCTCGTCGATCGGCCTGCCGAGCGCGCGCTCGATCTCGGCGAGCGCCTGCGGCGCAGGAAACGGCGGCACCCGGTCCTGCAGGCGGGCGAGCTCCTCGGAGATGTCGCGCGGCAGCAGGTCGCGGCGGGTCGAGAGCACCTGGCCGAACTTGACGAAGATCGGACCGAGGGCTTCGAGCGCCTGGCGCAGGCGCTGCGCGCGCGGCGCGACCGGACGCGGCAGCAGCGCGCGCGCCACGCGACTGCGCGCGAGCGGCGGCAGGAACTCGTGCAGCCCGAAGCGCAGCGCGATGAGGAGAATGCGGGCGAGACGCAGCAGGCTCGACACGCCGCGGCCCTGCTAGTGCGAGCGTGCCGCGGCGAGCCGCTCGAGGCGCTTTTCCAGCCGCTCGAGGTCGTCGCGCAGGTGCGCGTTGGCGGCGGCAAGCGCTTCAAGTTCGGCGCGCGGCACGAGCAGGCGTCGCTCCTCGACGGCGTAATCCATGACGCTCTCGGCGACGCGGCGCGCCGCGTCCGCCTGCCAGGCGAAGAAATCGCGTGCGGTCCCGGCAATTCGGTGCGCCGCGGCGTCGCCCACCACCGCCGAAAGATCCTCCTCGGCGTCCCAGCGCAGATGGCGCAGCAGCGTCATGACTTCCGCCGCCAGGTGTGTATCGCCCTCGACTGCGACTGCACGCATCAGGTATTCCTCACCGGCGGTGCCGTGGCGTACCAGATCCGCGAGCGACTCGGGCTTGAGCTTGATGACGAGCACCGGCGCGGCGCCGGCCGTCGAGCGCGCGACGCGGCCGTCGGACTGGATGGCGAACCGCAGCGCCGGCAGCGGCGGAGCGCGCAACTCAAGGTCCGCGCCGGCATGCATTGCAAGCCGCTCGCGCGCCCACGGCTCGGCCTCGAGCAAGTGGTTCAGGGCGGCAACGAAGGGGGATTCGAGGGTCAGCACGATCAGGGCTTCAGAAAAAACAAAGGCCACCCGCGGTGGCCTTCGCCCGGGAGAGGAGGACGCCTAGTGCGTCTGCTGAATCCCCGCCAGCAGCCAGCCGCTCGAGCCGTCGATCGGCTTGTCGAGGTTCCAGACCTCGTCGAAGTCCACCGGGGTGCTACCCGGCGTTTCGCGCACCATGCCAGAGAAGTGCACGCTTGCCCAGTACCGGTCCTCTTCGGTGTTGAGATCGAGCAGCTCCGCGTTGAGCGCCATGACATCGGTCTGCTGGCGCTTGCTGGCGCGTTCGGCGACATCGGCCTGCAGCACCTCGAACAGCTCGGGGGTGGTGAATTCGCGAATTTCATCGAGCTGGCCCGCGTCGTTCGCCGCCTGCAGGCGCACGAAGTTGAGCTTCGCCGCGCGCAGGAATCCGTTCAAATCGAACCCTACCGGCAGGCGTGTCGCGCGCGTAGCGTCGGCGGAAGCGTCGAAGCCCTCCGCCTGCGAGGGCGGCGGCGCGGCAACCGTCTCGCTACCCAGCGCAGCATGTGCGTGCCCGGGATAATGGCCCTGCGAGGCATGCGACGCATACCGCAGCGGCGGCGCGCTCTCGGCGCGCTGGCGCGCAAGCATGCGAATCACCATTACCGCGGCGATCACGAGCAATGCGACGAGCAGCAAGCCGCCCAGGCCCGGGCCACTGAACAGCGCACCGAGCAGGCCGCCGACCGCCAGACCGCCGAGGATCGGCGCCCACTTGCTCCCGGTGGCGGCCGCCGCGGGCGCGCTCGCCGGTGCCGCGCCGGGCTGCGCCGCTGGGGCGCTCGGTTGCGCCTGGCGTGCCGGCGGCGGATTGGTAATGTTTTTCTGCACACCGATCGAGCGCGCGCCGCCGAGGCGCCGAGCCTCGACGTCGGTCGCGACCAGCGTTACACCGAGCAATGCGATCGCCATACCGAGAAATAGCCGGTTCATGATTCCTACCCCTGCAGGGAAAACGTCTTTGGGCTTGCGGCCCGAATCGTACCGGTGCGCCGGGCGCCGGACAATCAGATCCGGTAGGCGCGATGCACGGCGACCACGCCCGCCGCGAGATTGAACACTTCGACCTCGCAGAGGCCGGCGCGTTCCATCATCGTTGCGAGCGTTGCCTGGTCGGGGTGCATGCGGATCGATTCGGCGAGATAGCGGTACGGCGCGGCGTCGCCGGCCACGCGCTGCCCGAGCCAGGGCAAGGCCTTCGTCGAGTACAGGTCATAGGCCGGCTCGAGCGGCTTCCACACCTTGGAAAACTCGAGCACCAGCAGGCGCCCACCCGGCTTGAGCACCCGGGCCATCTCGGCGAGCGCCGCCTCCTTGTGGGTCATGTTGCGCAGGCCGAAGCCCACAGTGACGCAGTCGAAGCTCGCATCCGGAAACGGCAGCCGCTCGGCGTCGCATTGCGCCACCGGCACCATCAGCCCTTCGTCCAGCAGCCGGTCGCGCCCGCGGCTAAGCATGGCGCGGTTGATATCGGTCGCCCAGACCAGCCCGCCCGGGCCGACGCGCCGCGCCAGCTGGCGCGCGAGATCGCCGCTGCCCGAGGCGACGTCGAGCACATGCTCATTTGGACGTATACGCGCTACCCAGAGCGCAAAACGCTTCCACAGGCGATGCAGACCGAACGACATGAGATCGTTCATCAGGTCGTAGCGTTCGGCCACGCGATCGAACACCGCGCCCACGCGCCCCGCCTTATCCCGCTCCGGGACGCGCTCGAAGCCGAAGTCGGTCTCTCTCGGGCCTTCGCTCATATCCTTAAGATAAAGACTTTTAGTGGAAGTGAACGCTTGCTCACTAACGTGATTGACGGCCGCGCCGGCGCGCGGCGGTCTGATCAGCCCAGCGACTCGTAGCTGACGCGCTCGAAGTCGACGCCGCGCTCGGTCATCGCGGTCAGCCGGACCTGGAGCGGCGCGTCGACAAACACCTCGATCACGCGCTTGGGCTTGTACCAGCCCGAAGGCAGCACCAGCGTGGGCGGCACATTGATCGCCGGCACGCCGGTAAGGGTGAGCGCCTGGACGAACTTCTCCTTCATCGCGTTCAGGCCAGTTGGCCGCACCGCCACCGCCGCCGGCAATCCGGCGAGCAACTGCACGCCGGCGTGGAGGTCGCCCGTTTGGCTCGACATCAGCCAGCGCACCTGCGCAAGCATGTAGCTCTGCATATCGCCAGGCCGCACGCACACCAGCTGGCCGTGCGCGTAGCGCCGGCCGCGCTCCCCGGCGCGGCGCACCATGCGAAGGCCTTGCGCGCTTTCGTTCTCGATGTGCCAGTTCTCGATCAGGATGCCCTGCGCGACGCTGTAATCGTCCTCGTCGCGCGTGCTGACGCGGCCGAAGGTGGCGATTTCGTCGCGCTCCTTGTGCGTGAGCTCTTTCTGCTCGCCGGGCTGGCGGAACACGCGCCCGCCGACGTAGTAGTGAATCGCGTTCATGTCGTTGCACACCTGCGCGGCGTCGGTCGCGCGGCGCCGGTCGCTGCGCGTCGACTTGGGCGCGCACCACTGGCGGTAGAGGAACACCAACAACTGCTCGCAGGAGGGCTGTACGCAATCCTCACCCAGCAAGAGCTTGGCGGGCGACTCGCCTTTGCGCAACAGCGCGATGCGGTTGCGCAGGCTTTTTGCGAGGCGCCGCGCGTTCAGGAAACGCAGCTCGCCTTGCGGCACCCCTGCAATGCTCTCGAAGCGCTCGGGGCAGCGTTCGCCTGCCAGATCGACGACCAGCGGACCGAGCGTCTCGTCGCCGTCGCTCTCCTTCATCGGTTGGCGCGAAATGTCGATCTTCTCGCCCCAGCGCTCGAGCAGATACGCGACGAAGGTGAGCTGGCGCTGGCTCTGCTCGTTCGGATTGGCGAGCCTCATCATGACCGCGCGCATGTAGGCGACGCGTGGTGAAGCGTCCTGCACGTCGCGGTTGAGAAAGTCCTTGACGTTCTCCTCGGTCACGCCGAGCTCTTCGGCCTTGGCATAGGCGCGGTGCAAAGCCTGCCAGTCTTGGCCGGGTACTTCGCGGTAGGCGCGGTAGTAATGAAACATTTTCAGCCCGGAGTAAGCGAGCATGCGCTGGCAAACCAGCCCGGCATGCGAGCGCATGGCGACCTCCCCGGCTGCCGTCGCATCGAGACAGCGTGCGTAGCCGAGTCGCATCTGCTCCCACAAATCGATCGTGTTCTCGAACACCGCGTCCTCGGCCTCGAGCATCGGCAACGCGCGGTTGGAAAAGCGCTTGGCCTGCTCGATCTGCACGAAGTTCACCGCTTCACGCACCGCCTCGAGCGCCTCCAGGCGCGAGGTCGCCTTGGTTGGAAAGCGGTTGAACTCCTCGAGCTGGGTAAGAAGTTGATTCTGCGCCGCCGCTACGTTGGCGAGCGGCACCGACCCGAGCCAAGTTTTGCAGCTCGCGGCGTCGATGAATTCAGGGGAAGCGTCGGAGGCCAAGTCGGGCAGGTTTTGTTCGGGCATGGGCTCGTCTTAGGCTAACAGCGCGGCCAAGCGCGCGCCAAGCGCGCCGTCCGCAACCCTGGGGGCAGCCACCGAGGCCGCGCGGCGCGGCGCCGCCCAGATCGGATCCGGAAAATGGCGGTCACGCTCGAAGCGCGGAATCACGTGCCAGTGCAGGTGCGGTACCTGATTGCCGAGGCTCGCGAGATTGATCTTGTCCGGGTGGCACAGCTCGCGCAGGCCGGTCTCGCAGGCGAACACCGCGCGCATCAGGCGCTCACGCTCGGCTTGCGACAGATCGGTTATTTCGCGCACATGTTGATTGAGGATCACGCGGCAAAATCCGGGATAGTCCTCGGAACGGGCACAAACGATGCGGCAGAACTCGTCTCGCCACAGCACCGGACCACCGTCCTAATCACAGAGATCGCACGTCATGGCAGCGAACGCCGTCGAGCACAATATAGTCGGCTTCGGCTCCGGTGTCATCCGAAAAGCGCGCCGGACCCAGCCGGCACAACGCTCAGATCGTGAGAATATTCACGTTCTACTGCGCACTGGCGGCGCACTGCCTCAAGGACCCCGGACGCCTCCGGGTTGCGCATCGCCTTACGGCTCGTCGGGCGCGGCACCGAAGATGTCGCGGTAGCTGATGTAGAAGCTTGCGAACAGCGTCGGCAGCAACAGGATCAGGAACGGGAACAGCAGCGCCATCACTGAAATCTTCGCCCCGCCGTTGCTCGCCATCATCATCGCGCTCAGCACGATGAAGGGCAGCGCTACCGCGACCAGCGCGGTGACCGCGCCGTAGGCGAGGAATGCGCGCCAGTTCATCAGGCAGGCAAAGAAGCTGTAGAACAGCGCCTTTGGCGCCGTCACGCCGTGCCAGGCCGCGAGCACCGGCGCTAACCAGAACATCATCATCACCGGCAGATACAGCGTCACCGCCGTGAGCATCGCCCCGAGGAAGGCGTCCGACTGCAGCATCGCTTCGTCCGGGCGCTCGCCCGCGAGCATCCAGCGCGCCAGCGCACCTCCGTCGGCGAGCGACGTGCCGGCCAGCAGCAGCGCGAGCACCGTCGTGTAGACCGCACCGAGCGCGATCTGCGTGGCGACGTGCTCGCGAAAACCGACGAACAGGTTCGACACCTCGGGGGAGCTGCCGTGCGCGGCGGCGCGGCTCGCGGCCATGAAACCCACCGAGAACGGCGGCACCAGCACCGAGGCGACCACCACGCCGACGAGCGGCACGACCGACACCAACGTCATCAGCAGCCAGTAGGCGAATACCAGCGCGAGCCAGCTAAGCGGCGAGACGCGGAACAGCGCGAAGCCTTCGCCGAGCCAGCGCGCACCACGGCCGATCGGGACAATGCGTGCCCTCACCGGCGCCTCATTCCATCCACGGCGCATCGCCGCCGGCGGCACGCAGCGTGAGGATGTCGCGGAAGTGCTCCGGGTCGTGCGCGTGCACCAGCATGCCCGGGCGCGGCAGGTGCAGATCGTAGAGTCGCGAGAGCCAGAAGCGCAGCGCTGCCGCGCGCAACACCACTGGCCAGGCACCATGCTCGAGCGCGACAAACGCGCGCCCCGCCGCGTAGGCGCGAAGGAACGAGCGCGTGCGCCCTGGCTCGAGCCGCCGATCGCGCCGGTGATCGATCAGGCACCAGTCGTTGACGCATACCGCGCAATCGTAGAGCAAGGTGTCGACGCCGGCGAAATAGAAGTCGATCACACCCGAGATGCGCCCGTCTTCGAAGAGCGCATTGTCGCGGAACAAATCGGCGTGCACCGGGCCCCGCGGAAGATCGGGAAAGCGGTACAACGACTGGAAGCGCAACTCTTCGTCAAGCAGCCACGCGGTGTCTTGATCAAGAAACGGGTGCACGGCGCGCGCCGCGAAACGCCACCATTTCGGTCCCCGCGAATTCTCGAGGTAGCCCGCGAAGGAGCGGCCGGCGAGGTGCATGCGCGCAAGCAGCCTACCAAGCTCCGCGCATTCGGCTTCGCCGGGATGCTCGTTGGAGGCGCCCGAGAGGCGAGTCACGAGCGCCGCCGGTTTGCCGTTTAGCTGCGAAAGATAGCGGTCGGAGAGATCGGCAATCGGCGCGGGGCACGGAATGCCGTGGCGCGCAAGGTGCGCCATCAGATCGAGATAGAAGGGCAGCTCCTCCGCCGGCAGGCGCTCAAACAGCGTCAGCACGTAGCGGCCCTGCGTCGTGGTGATGAAGTAATTGGTGTTCTCGATGCCTAGGCGGATCGGCTCGAGCGTGGTGAGATCGCCGACCGAATAGCCGCGCAGCCAGGTGGAGAGCTCAGATTCGGATACTGGCGTGTAGACCGACATGGGCCGCTGGTGGTGCTCGATTTTCAGCGCGCCGGCGGCGGCAATCCAGCGCAGCGCACGTGATCAGTCGAAGACCTTGAGCGGCCACATCGGCACGCGCACGCCATCATCGAGCGAGTCGCGGCGCGTCCAGTTGCCGGCTCCCGTCGGATCGAGGAGGTAATACACCGGACCGTTTTTCGGCGTCACCCTCAGCATCACCACGCGCCCGCCCTGGCGGAACTCCTCGACCTTGTCGCCCTCCTGTACCGGGATGCGCACCGCCGGGCCGGCGGGCGATTCCTGGACGCCTGACGGTGACGGCGGCGGCTCGGGCAGCGGCTCGAGCTTGGGGGGTGGCTTGGTCTGGGCGAGCGCGCCGAATGCGCACGCAGCGAGAACGAGTAGGAAAAAAAGGCGACGCATGAGGCGGACGCGATGCGTGCCGATTCTATCAGAGGGACCGCGCGCCCCTCAGAGATTGAGCAGGATCTCGCGCTCCACCGGCGAAGGTTCAAAACTCCGTTTTTCATAGAAAGCGAAGATCGCGTCGACCACCGCGTGCGGCTCGTCGATCACCTGCAGCAGGTCCACATCCTGCGGGTCAATCATGTTCTCGCCTGCGAGCCGCGCGCGGATCCAGTCGATCAGGTCGCGCCAGAACGGCTCGTGCATCAGGATGATCGGCATCTTGCGCGTCTTGCGCGTCTGCACCAGCGTCAGCGCCTCGAACAGCTCGTCCAGCGTGCCGAAACCGCCGGGCAGCACGACGTATGCCGTGGCGAATTTCACGAACATGACTTTGCGCGCGAAGAAGTGCTTGAAGCGCAGGCTGATGTCCTGGTACTGGTTCGTCGCCTGCTCGTGCGGCAGCTCGATGTTCAGGCCGACCGCCGGCGAGCGGCCCTGGAACGCGCCGCGATTTGAGGCCTCCATGATTCCCGGCCCGCCGCCGGAGATGACCGCAAAGCCCGCATCCGAGAGCAGGCGCGAGGTGCGTTCGGCGAGCGCGTAGTACGGCGAGTCGGGCGCGACCCGCGAGCTGCCGAACACCGACACCGCGGGCCAGATTTTGGCAAGCCGCTCGGTCGCCTCGACGAACTCTGCCATAATGCCGAATAGCCGCCACGCCTCGCGGGCGGAGATCTCCTTGCCGAGCGGACTGGGCTTCGGAAGCTTCTCGTTCTTCATCGTGTCTGGGAACCTTCCTGATAGAACGCTGCTGCTCGTCGACGGCTCGTCGTATCTGTACCGCGCGTTCCACGCGCTGCCCGAACTGAAAAGCCCTGGCGGTGAGCCGACCGGCGCTATTTACGGCGTGCTCAACATGCTACGGCGGCTTGCGACCGACCACAAGGCTGAGGCGCGCGCGTGCGTGTTCGATGCCAAGGGCAAGACGTTCCGCGACGAGCAGTACCCCGAGTACAAGGCGAATCGCCCGCCCATGCCCGATGATCTCGCGGCGCAGGTCGAGCCGCTCAAGGAGGCAGTCGAGGCGCTCGGCTGGCCCGTGCTTTCGATCGTGGGCGTCGAAGCGGACGACGTGATTGCCACGCTCGCCGAGCACGCCAAGAAAAAGGGCTGGCGCTGCATCATCTCGACCAGCGACAAGGATCTCGCGCAGCTCGTCGACGAGCGCGTGACGCTAGTGAACACCATGTCCAACGAGTCCCTCGACCCCGAGGGTGTGAAGCGCAAGTTCGGGGTTCCCGCCGAGCGCATCGTCGACTACCTTTCACTGGTGGGCGACACGGTGGACAACGTGCCCGGCGTCGCCAAGGTCGGCCCAAAGACCGCCGCAAAGTGGATCGCCCAGTACGGCTCGCTCGACGAGGTGATTGTGCATGCGGGCGAGATCGGCGGCGTAGTCGGCGAGAATCTGCGCAACACGCTCGATTGGCTGCCGCAGGGACGCAGGCTCCTTACGGTGCGGCGGGACCTCGAACTGCCGGTCAAGCTTGACGCGCTCGAGGACGACGAACCCGACGGCGAGCGCCTGCGCTCGCTCTACGAGCGCTATGGCTTCCGCTCCTGGCAGCGCGAGCTCGAAGGCGGCGCGCCGTCCAAGCCGAAAGTACAGCCGCAGCGCGCCTCGGCGACGCCCACGTCCGCGGCGCCCGCGGCTGCAGCACGGCGCAGGGTCGTGATGCTGCAGGACGAACAGGCACTTACAGCGTTCATGCGGATGCTCGAGCGCGCGCCGCTGGCCGGCTTCGACACCGAGACGACCGGCCTCGAACCGATGAGCGCACGACTGGTCGGCATGTCCTTCGCCGTGGGCGACACCGCGGCCTACCTGCCGCTCGCGCACGAGTATCCCGGCGCGCCGCCGCAGATCGGCGTCGAGCGCGCGCTCGAGCTCCTCAGGTCGTGGCTGGAGAGCGAGGCGCATCCTAAGGTCGGGCAGAACCTCAAGTTCGACGCGCATATCCTCGCGAACCACGGCGTGCGGCTGGCCGGCATCGCGCACGATACGCTGCTCGAGTCCTACGTTTACGAGGTGCACGAGCGCCACGACCTCGACTCGCTCGCGCAGCGCCATCTCGGCTGGAAAACGATCGGCTACGACAACGTCACCGGCAAGGGCGCTGCGCGCATCTCCTTCGCCGCGGTGGACATCGAGCGCGCCACTGAGTACGCGGCCGAGGACGCCGACTGTGCGCTTGCGATCCACGACGTGCTGCACGCGAAGATCGCAATGAACGAGAGGCTCAGGCGTGTCTACGAGTCGATCGAGATGCCGGTGTTGCCGGTGCTGCTGCGCATGGAGCGCAATGGCGTTCTGCTCGACATCGCTAAGCTCGCCGAGCAGAGCCACGAGCTCGGAAAAGAGATGCACGAGCTCGAGCAGAAGGCCTACCAGGCGGCCGGTCAGCCCTTCAATCTCAACTCGCCCAAGCAAATCCAGGAAATCCTGTTCGAGCGCCAAGGCCTGCCGGTGAAGAAAAAGACGCCCTCGGGCCAGCCGTCCACCGACGAGGACGTGCTCGCGGAGCTCGCCGCGGACTATCCGCTGCCGAAGCTGCTGCTCGAGTACCGCACGCTCGCCAAGCTCAAGTCGACCTACACCGACAAGCTGCCGCGCATGGTGCACGCCGAGACCGGGCGCGTGCACACCACGTACTCGCAGGCGGTGGCGGTCACCGGGCGGCTCGCCTCGAACGATCCCAATCTGCAGAACATCCCGATTCGCACGCCGCAGGGTCGGCGCATCCGCGAGGCCTTCATCGCGCCGCGGGGCTGTTGCATCGTCAGCGCAGACTACTCACAGATCGAATTGAGGATCATGGCGCACCTCTCGGGCGACGAAAGCCTGAAGCGCGCTTTTGCGCGCGGCGACGACGTTCACCGCGCCACCGCCGCGGAGGTGTTCGGACGCAAGCTCGAGGAGGTCAGCGCCGACGAGCGGCGCACTGCCAAGGTCATCAACTTCGGACTGATCTACGGCATGTCGGCGTTCGGCCTGGCAGGCAACCTCGGCATCGAGCGCGCCACGGCGCAGGCCTACATCGACTCGTACTTCTCGCGCTACCCGGGCGTGAAGCGCTACATGGACGAGACGCGCGAGCGCGCGCGCAGCGAGGGTTACATCGAGACCGTTTTCGGTCGTCGCCTTTGGTTGCCTGAGGTGAAGAGCGGTTCTCCGGCGCGCCGCCAGGCGGCCGAGCGCGCCGCGATCAACGCGCCGATGCAAGGCACCGCGGCCGATCTGATCAAGCTGGCGATGGTGGCCGTGCAGGCCTGGCTCGAACGCGAGAAGCTGGCAACGAAGCTCATCATGCAGGTGCACGACGAGCTGGTGCTCGAGGTGCCCGAGGCCGAGCTCGATGCGGTGAAGCAAGGGGTGCGCCACCACATGCAAGTCATCGCTTCGCTCGAGGTCCCGCTGGTGGTCGAGGTCGGCGCCGGCCGGAATTGGGACGAGGCGCACTAAGCGCGCCGGGGATGAGGCGCATTGAGCGCGTTGGGGACGAGGCGCATTGAGCGCCTTGGGGACGAGGCGTACGAGGCGCGCCGGGAACGACGCGCGCAAAAACGCGATGCTACGGCGGAGCAACCCCGGCGCGCGGTTGTCGATGCCCTATGCCCTGTGATACCGTGAAAAAGCGCAGACCAGAGGTTCCTCTGCGTCGCACTTTTCCGCCGGCAATCCGGCCGCGCGGGCGTAGTAACGATGATTCTTCAGAGGGGAGCCGATCCCCCGCCGATCCAACATTTGCAGGAGGAGGTTCTATGCAACGTGCTGCTCAAAAGCTATTCGCCGCGGCGGTCTTCGCCTCTTTCGCCGGGTTTTCGACCGCAGCGCTCGCCGCCGACGTCGACGGACCGAAGCTCGAGTGGAAGTTCTCGACCTGGGGCAAGGAACGCGCCTTCACCGTCGGCATCGAGACGCTCGCCGAACTGGTCACCAAGAAGACCGGCGGCAACTTCACCATCCGCATCGGCTACGGCGAGGCGTTCTCCAAGGATCGCGAGAACCTGGACAGCATCAAGATCAACGCCATTGACTCCTCGCACTTCTGCAACTTCTACCATCCGGGCAAGAACCAGTCGTTCATGGTGTTCTCGTTGCCGTTCCTGCCGCTCGGTGAATGGGACGTGTCGCTCAGGGTACGCGAGGCGCTGTTCAAGCACCCGGCGTTGATGGCGGACATGGATCGCTGGAACGCGATGACCTACGCCACCACGCTGCTGCCGCAGTACGAGTTTCTCGGAAAGGGCACACCGCCCACCACGCTCGCGGCGTGGAAGGGCAAGCGCGTGCGCGCCGGCGGCGGCCTGGGCGATGCGATGGAAGTGCTCGGCGCAATCAAGACCACCACCACCGCGACCGAGGTCTACACCTCCATGCAGCGCGGCACCATGGACGCGGCGTCCTTCCCGTTCACCTACGCGCACTTCGCCTACAAGATCCAGGAAGTCGCCGACTGGTACACCACCAACATGGCGCCCGGCACCGCCGAGTGCCCGATCGTGTTCAACAAGGGCTCCTGGGACAAGCTTCCCGAGCAGTACAAGAAGCTCGTGATGGATTCCAAGGCGGAGGTGAACAAGGCGCAGATCAAAGCGTACGTCGATATCGACAAGGTCAATCTGCCGATGCTGGGCAAGCTTCTCAAGCCCGTGACGTATAGCGAAGGCCAGCTCAAGGACTTCCGTGCGGTGGCGGGCAAGCCCGTGTGGGACAAGTGGGTCGCGGACAACAAGGACAAGTTCGACGCGCAAGGCGTGCTCGATCTCGTCTTCAAGACGGCCGGAAACTAGCGCCTTGCGGTGCCGCGGCGGGGGCCACGCGCCCCGCCGCACCCCCGTCCCGTGACCCCTGACCGACCCGACGCCCCGAGCGCGGCCGCGCCCACGCTGAGCGCGGTGCACCTGCTGCTCGGCCGGGTCGAGACCTTCTTCAATCTGGTCGCCGCGCTGTGCATCTTCGCGCTGATGTTCCTCGGCATGGCGCAGGTGCTCGGCAGGAAGCTGTTCAACGCGCCGATTTCGGGTTACATCGACTTCGTCGAGCTGTCGATGGCGACCTTCGCGTTTCTCGGCATCGCCTACTGCCAGCGGGTCGGCGGCCACGTGCGCATGGAGATGCTGCTCAAGGCGGCTAAAGGCCGCCTGCAGTGGGTCATCGAAACCTTCGGCATCGTCATTGCGCTGCTGGTCATCAGCGTGCTGATCTGGTACGGCTTCGGGCATTTCCTGCGCGCCTATCAGCTCGGCGACAGCACCATCGACGCGCAGCTGCCGGTGTGGCCTTCGAAGCTGCTGGTGCCGGTCGCCTTCGGCCTGCTGTGGCTGAGGCTGGTGGTGCAGCTGGTCGGCTTCACGCGCCTGGTGGCGAACCCGCAGGCCGAACCGGTCGCCGTACCCACGGTAATGACGGTTGAACAGCTCGCCGCGATGGAGATCGAGGAAAGCCTCGGCGAGGTCGAGCCCTCGAAAGGCGGGGGCTAGGTGGACCCCTTCACGATCGGCATCATCGGCGTCGTCGCCCTCGTGGTGCTGGTGTTCTCGGGCGTGCGTGTGTTCTACGCTGCGGCGGCGGTCGGGCTGGTCGGGCTGATCTCGATGCTCGGCTGGGACGCTGGCGCCGGCATGGCGGGCACCATCCCGCACTCCAAGGTGGTGAGCTATACGCTTAGCGTGCTGCCGATGTTCATCCTGATCGGCTTCCTCGCCTTTCACGCCGGGATTACCGAGGCGCTGTTCGACGCCGGGCGCAAATGGCTCGGCTGGCTGCCCGGCGGCCTCGCGGTCGGCACGGTGATGGCCGCGACCGGCTTCGCCGCGGTGTCGGGTGCGAGCACGGCCACGGCGGCGGTGTTCGCGCGCGTCGCCATCCCCGACATGCTCAAGTACGGCTACGACAAACGCCTCGCGGCGGGCGTGGTCGCGGCCGGCGGCACGCTCGCCACCCTCATCCCGCCGAGCGCGATCCTGGTGATCTACGCGATCATCGTCGAGCAGTCGGTCGGCGCGCTTTTGATCGCGGGCTTCCTGCCGGGCATCGTTTCGGCGCTCATCTACGTCGTGCTGATCGTCGGCATGGCGGCGATCAACCCGAAGCTCGGCCGGCCGATCACCGGCTTCACGTGGCCGCAGCGCTGGAAGTCGATCCCCGGCACCTTCCCGATCTTCGCGGTGGTGGTGATCATCTTCTCGGCGATGTATTTCGGCTGGGCGACGCCGACCGAGGCCGGCGCGCTCGGCGCGTTCGTGGTGTTCGTGCTGGCGCTCATTCGGGGCATGCGCATGAAGGGCCTGCGCGACGCGCTGCTCGAATCCGCCAAGCTCACGGTGATGATCTTCTCGATCATCTGGGGCGTGCTGGTGTTCGTGCGCTTCCTGGGCTTCGCCGGGCTGCCGGAGGCCTTCGCCAAGTGGGTGGTGGCGCTCGACGTGCCGCCGCTCATGATCCTGATCGGGATCCTGCTCTTTTACACCATCCTCGGCATGTTCATGGACGCGATCGGCATGCTGCTCCTTACGCTGCCGGTGGTCTACCCGGCGGTGATCGCGCTCGGCTACGACCCGATCTGGTTCGGCATCATCGTGGTGAAGATGGCCGAGATCTGCCTCATCACGCCGCCGATCGGGCTGAACTGCTTCGTGGTGAACGGCGTGCGGCCCGACATTCCGCTTGGCACCGTGTTCCGCGGCATTGCGCCGTTCTTCGTCGCCGACGTGATCACGGTAGCGGTGTTCATCGCTTTTCCGGAAATCATCCTCTGGCTGCCGCAGACCATGAAGATGGGCTGACGCGCTCAGCGCAGCGCCCCGAACACCTTTTTGATGATGTTGGAAGCGGTGCCGACCGGGTCCTGACGGATCTTTTTCTCCTCTTCGGCGACGATCAGAAACAGACCGTCCAGCGCTTTTTGCGTCACATAGCGGTCGAGATTCGCGTCCTGCTTGTCGATCAGCCCGAAGGCCACCCCCTTCTCGGCATACTGGTTGTATTTCTCGGCAAGACGCACCTTGCGCGTAGCACGTTCAATGATCGGCAGGAACTTCTCGCGCAGCGGCTCCGAGGTGGCGCGCTGGAAGTACTCGGTGCCGGCGGTCTCGCCCCCGATCAGGATGCCCTTGGCGTCCGGCACCGACATCTCCTTCACCGCGTCGACGAACAGCTGTTTCGCCTCCGGCACCGCAGCCTCGGCCGCGCGGTTCATCGTCAGCACGAGCTCGTCGGCGTACTTGCCCATGCCGAAGCGGCGCATCATCCGCTCGGCACTCTGCAGCGACTCGGGCAGCGGGATCTTCACTTTGTCGTTTCCAAAGAAGCCGTCGGTGCGCCCCAGACTCGCGACCGCCGCGCGCGAGCCCTTCTCAAGCGCAGCCTTGAGTCCGGAAATCGCCTCCCGGTTGGTAATTCGATCGAGCTGTGCCCAGGCGGGCAGCGCGATGACCAACGAAGCGACCAGCGGGAAGAACGCGGCTCTCATCTGGGTCTCCTGGTGAAGCTTCCCGGCACGCGGCGCCCCGGCATCGCGGTGCCGGCCATCGCGGCCAGGTGAACGGCCGAGCCCGACATCGCCTACGCGGCGACCCCGGCGGCGTGCGCCTGCTGGTCGGCGTGGTAGGAGGAGCGCACCATCGCGCCCACTGCCGCGTGCCGAAAGCCCATCGCCCAGGCCTCGCGCTCGAACATCGCGAACACCTCGGGGTGCACGTAGCGCTCGACCGGTAGATGATGGACCGAGGGCTGAAGATATTGGCCGATGGTGAGCATCTCGACGCCGCGCGCGCGCAGATCGCGCATCACCTGCAGGATCTCCCCGTCGGTCTCTCCCAGCCCCACCATCAGCCCGGACTTGGTCGGCACCTCCGGATAGCGCGCCTTGAACTGCTGGAGCAGCGACAGTGAATGCGCATAGTCGCCCCCCGGCCGCGCCTGGCGGTACAGGCGCGGCACGGTCTCGAGGTTGTGGTTCATGACGTCGGGCGGCGCCGCGGACAGCAGCTCGAGCGCACGCTCGAGCCGCCCGCGGAAATCCGGCACCAGCACCTCGATCGTTACCCGAGGCGAGCGTTCGCGCACTGCCCGGATGCACTCGACGAAGTGCTGCGCGCCGCCGTCCCTCAAGTCGTCGCGGTCGACGCTGGTAATCACCACGTAGGCGAGCTTCAGGCGCGCGATGGTGTCGGCGAGATGGCGCGGCTCATCGGCGTCCGGCGCCAACGGCCGTCCGTGGGCTACGTCGCAGAACGGGCAGCGCCGCGTGCAGATATCGCCCAGGATCATGAAGGTCGCGGTGCCCTTGCCGAAGCATTCGGCAATGTTCGGGCACGAAGCCTCCTCGCACACCGTGTGCAGGTTCTGTTCGCGCAGGATGCGCTTGATCTCGCTGAAGCGCGAGTTCGGCGCGGGAGCGCGCACGCGGATCCAGGCGGGCTTCTTCAGCGCCTCGCGCGGCACGATCTTGATCGGAAGGCGCGCAGTCTTCGCTTGGCCCTTATGCTTGACGCCGGCTTCACGCATGATCGAGCCGCTCCGCAAGCGTTCGCGCCAGGCGCGCGCCGAGCTCGGCGGGCGACGCCTCGATGCCGAGGTCCCGGGTGCGCGTCACCGCCAGATCCTCGTAGCCGCAGGGATCGATCGCCGCAAACGGCGCGAGGTCGACGTCGACGTTCAGCGCCACGCCGTGCCAGGCGCGACCGCGCGTCACCCGCAAACCGAGCGCGGCGATTTTCGCGCCGGCCACGTATACGCCCGGCGCACCGGTGCGGCGCGCCGCGGCGACGCCTTCCTCAGCAAGCAGGTCGATGACGCACGCTTCGAGCAGCGCCACGAACTCGCGCACCTTGATGCCGCGCCGCGCCAGGTCGACCAGCGTGTAGAGCACGATTTGCCCGGGGCCGTGATAGGTGATCTCGCCGCCGCGCTCGACCCTGACGAGCGCGATGCCGTTGTCGGTTCGCGGGCCGTGCCGCGAATCGGCGCCCTGTCCGAGCGTGTACACCGGCGGATGCTCGACCAGCCACAGCTCGTCGGGCGTCGCCGGATCGCGCCGCGCGGTGAAGTCGCGCATCGCCTGCACCGTCGGAGCGAGCGGGGCCGTTCCGAGATGGCGGATCCGAGTCTGCGCACCGGTGCGCTCAAGCACCGCAGCCATCACAGCACCATCACCACCGACGGGTGGTCGCACAGCTCCTGATAGAGCGCGTCGAGCTGCTCGCGCGAGGTCGCCCTAACATCGCAGGTCAGACTCAAGTATTTGCCCTGGCGGCTGGGACGCATTTCCATGGCGGCGGGTTCGAAATCCGGCGCGTGCTTCAGGACGATTTCCAGCACCCTTTGTGCAAAACCTGCGTCGCGTCGTCCCATTACCTTGATCGGGAACTGACAGGGAAACGCGAGCACACTGGCCGGCTCGCGCCCTGCGCCGGGCGCTCCGCTCATCAGGCGGCGACCGCCTGGCGCCCCGCGCGCATCACTTTTCGCTTGAAGTCCTGGTAAAGACGATGCACGCGTTGGAACACGGGACCGGGCTTGCCCCCGCCGATCGGCTTGCCGTCGAGATCGACGATCGCAAGCACTTCCTTGGACGAGGACGTCACCAGAATCTCGTCGGCGCCACGCAGCTCGGCTTCGGTCACATCGCGCAGCTCGACCGCGATGCCGTCGTCGCGCGCAAGCTCCACGACTACGTCGTAGGTGATGCCCGGCAGAATCAGATTCGACTTTGCAGGCGCGGCAATCACGCCGCCCTTGACGATGAACACGTTCGAGGCTGATGCCTCGGTGAGCAGGCCGTCGCGCAGCAAGATCGTCTCGGCCGCGTCCGCTTCGGCCGAAAGTTGCCGCAACAGACAGTTGCCGACCAGGGATATCGACTTGATGTCGCAGCGCAGCCAGCGGTTGTCGATCGCGGTCACCGCGCGGGCGCCCTTGCTGACCAGCTCCTGCGGTGGGTTGACCAGCGGGTTCGACATCAGGAAAACGGTCGGCTCGACGCCCTTGGGAAAGGCGTGGTCGCGCTTGGCGACACCGCGCGTGATTTGGAAATAGACGCCCTGATCCTCGAAGGCCTGAGCCGCGACCAGCTTGGCGAAAATCGCGCCCCACTCGGCACGCGTGTGCGGGTTCTTGATACGCACCGCTTCGAGGCAGCGCTCGAGACGCGCCAGATGTTCGTCCAGCCGGAATGGCACGCGGGAGTACACCGGCACCAACTCGTAGACGCCGTCTCCGAAAATGAAGCCGCGGTCGAGCACCGGCACCATCGCCTGCTCGATCGGCATGAACTTGCCGTTCAGGTAGATCATTTCGCGTTCTCCGTCCGGCCGCGGGCAATGGCCCGCAGCCTTACTTGAGCCACAGTTTGAGTGTATCCCAGGCGCGCCCGAAAAACCCCGCGAGGCCCACTTGCTCGAGAGCGACCAGAGGGAATTCCCCCAGCGGCTTGCCTTCGAGCGTCACGCGCAGCATGCCTACTCTTTGACCCTTCATCACTGGCGCGACCAGCGGCTGCTGCGAAAGCAGCTCCGCCTTGAGCTTGTCGGCGTCGCCCTTGGGCACGGTGACCACGAGGGCGTCGCCGAATCCGGCCTTGACGGCCTGTGCGCGCCCCTTCCAGACCTCGATCGTCTTCACCGACTCGCCCTGGTCGTAGAGCTTCACGCTGTCGAAGAACTGGAATCCCCAGTTGAGCAGCTTTTGCGATTCCTGCGCGCGCATCGCCTCCGAAGTCGATCCGAGCAGCACCGACAGGAGACGCCGCGGACCGTGCTTCGCGGAGGCGATCAGGCAGTAACCGGCGGCCTCGGTGTGGCCGGTCTTGACGCCGTCCACGTTCGAGTCGAGCCACAGCAATCGATTGCGGTTGAGCTGCGTGATGTTGTTGTAGCGGAACTCCTTTTGCGAGTAGTACCGCTCGTAATCGGCGGGAAAGTCGCGGATTAGCGCCGCTGCGAGCAGCGCAAGGTCCTGCGCGGTGCTGTAGTGGTGCGCATCGGGCAGCCCCGAGGCGTTGGTGAAGCGCGTGTTCTTCATTCCGAGGCGCTCGGCCTCTCGGTTCATGAGTTGCGCGAAGATTTCCTCCGAGCCGGCCACTGCCTCAGCGAGCGCGATGCAGGCGTCGTTGCCCGATTGCACTACCATGCCATGGATCAGGTCCTCGACCAGCACCGCTTTGCCTGGCTGGATGAACATGCGCGAGCCGGGCGCCTTCCAGGCGCGCTCGGATACCTTCACCGGCTGAGTGAGCGAGATCTTTTTGTCGCGCAGCGCCGAAAACACCAGGTATGCCGTCATCAGCTTGGTAAGTGAGGCGGGCTCGAAGCGCTCATCCACGTTCTCGGCGATCAGCCGCTGTCCGCTCGACAGATCGAGCAGCATCCATGCCTTGCCGACGATTGACGGCGTCGGCGGCGCGCCCGCGGTGGCGGCGTTCAAGGCAAGAGCGAGCAGAAAAGCCAATAGCGTACGCAGCATCGGGATCGTTCGAAAAAAAACAGTGAAGGACGAGCCGTGGATTATAAAGCAGCGCGCTGCGCCCGCCGCAGCTCAATTACCGGACCACGACAAGCGGCTTGAAGTTCAGCTCATTTTCGATGCGCTCGGCAACCGGATACGCCTCGTCGGGCGTGCCGAAGGGCCCGAGCTGCAGCTTGAACAGCTCGCCGCTCGAGAATACATGCAGCGCCGCGTGCGAGAGCCAGGCGAGTTCGCGCGCCAAGCGCTCGCGAAAGCTCTCTGCGTTGTCGCGCGCACCGAACGCGCCGAGCTGCAGGTACACGCCTCGCGTTTCGCTTTCGGCGCGCGCCGGCTCGGCGGCGCGTGCGACGGTCTCGGCCGGTGCGAGCGCTGCTGCGACGGGCGCGACCGAGCCCGGCAGGATCGCTTGGACCTCCACCCGCGCGCTTCCCTCGTTGATGTAGCCGAGCCGGTGGGCCGCGACATAGGACAGATCGATGATGCGCCCGCCGTGGAACGGGCCGCGATCGTTGATGCGTACCACCACGCTGCGGCCATTGGCGAGGTTGGTGACCCGTGCGTAGGAGGGAATCGGCAGCACCGTATGCGCTGCGCTCATCGCGTACATATTGTAGGGCTCGCCGCTCGAGGTGCTCTGGCCGTGAAAGCGCCGCCCGTACCAGCTCGCTGTGCCGCGCTGGCGGAACGCGCGTAGCTCGGTCATCGGCGCGTAATCTTTGCCGAATACCTGGTAAGGCCGGTTGGCGTAGCGGTGCAGCGATTCATGTCGCGGCTGCGCATCGGGCACCTCGTCGAGTTCGCGCGGCGCACGCGCCGGCGGCCCATCGTCCTTGTAGTAGCCACCGCGCGACGACGACCCCGGCGGCTCCGCCTTCGCTTGGGGCGGTGGCGCGCGCTGGATCTCGCCGCGTCTGGGCGCGCCGCCGCAGGCAGCGAGCGCCAAGGCGAGTGCGACGAGAAAAAGCGCCCGAGCGCTCATGCCCGCTCGAACACCACGTTGCCGGCAACGAGCGTGGCGCTCGCGCGCCCCACGAGTTCGTAGCCGAGGAAAGGGGAATTCTTGCCTTGGCTTTTCAGCGCCTCGGCGCTGATGCGAAACGGCGCGGCGGGATCGAACAGCACCAGATCGGCCGGTGCGCCGACCTGAATGCGACCGGATTGCACGCCGAGCACGCGCGCCGCGTCGCTCGTCACGCGCGCGAGCGTCGCTGCGAGCGGCAGCCGGCGGGCAGCGCCCCACTTTAAAGTCAGCGGCAACAGCAGCTCAAGCCCGGTGGCGCCGGGCTCGGCCTCGGCGAACGGGATATTCTTTTCATCCTCGTCCACGGGCGTGTGGTCCGAGCAGGCGCAATCAATCGTACCGTCGGCAAGGCCGGCGCCGAGCGCGTCGCGGTCACGCTGACTCCTGAGCGGCGGGTCGAGCCGGCAGTGCGAGTCGAAATAACCCAGATCCATCTCTGAGAGATGCACGTGATGGATGCCGACATCGCAAGTGACCGGCAAGCCGTCGGCTTTCGCCCGGCGCATCATCTCAACGCCCGCGGCGCTCGAGAGCCGGCACAGGTGCACGTGCGTGCCGGTGGCGCGCACCAGCTCCAGGATCGTGCCGAGCGCAACCGTCTCGGCGAAAGCCGGAATACCCGGCAGGCCGAGCCGCGTCGCCACATCGCCGTCGTGCGCCACGCCGCCGCGCGCGAGCCACACGTCCTGCGCTCGAAGCCAGATCCGGAACCCGAAGGTCGCCGCGTACTGTAGCGCGCGCCACAGCACCTGGGTGTCGGTGAGCGGTGCGTTCGCCTGCGAGAACGCGACGCAGCCCGCCTCGGCGAGCTCGGCCATCTCGGTAAGCGACTCGCCCTCGAGCTTCACGCTGAGCGCGCCGATCGGGTAGACCCGCGCGCGCGCGAGCGCCTTGGCGCGCCGGCGCAGCATGTCTACCAGGCCTGGCTCGTCGAGCGGCGGATCGGTATCGGGCGGGCAGGCAAGACTCGTCACTCCACCCGCCACTGCTGCGTCCAATTCCGATTCGAGTGTCGCCTTGTACTCGTAGCCCGGCTCGCGCAAACGCGCCGAAAGGTCGATCAGCCCCGGCGCGACCACCAGCCCCTTGGCATCGAGCGTGCGATCTGCCGGACGCCGCTTCACATCCTCACGAGCCTCGCCATCGAGCGCCGCGATGCGGCCCTCGGCGAGCAGCACGTCCCCCGGCGCATCCCGCCCGCTCGCCGGATCGACCACGCGGCCATTGCGGATCAACAGCCGCATGCGCTCAGTTCCCCGCGACGATCGACATGACCGCCATCCTCACCGCGATGCCGAAGGTGACCTGCGGCAGGATCACGGAATGCGGCCCGTCGGCCACCGTCGAGGCGATTTCGACGCCGCGATTCATCGGCCCGGGGTGCATCACGATCGCGTCGGGCTTGGCGAGCGCGAGCTTCTCCGCAGTGAGCCCGTAGTGCTTGAAGAACTCCTGCGCGCTCGGCAGCAGCGCCCCGCGCATGCGCTCGCTCTGCAGCCGTAGCATGACCACCACGTCGCAGTCCCGCAGCCCCTCGCGCATGCTGTGAAACACGCGCACGCCGAGTGCCTCGACACCGGCGGGCAACAGCGTCTGCGGGCCGATCACGCGCACCTCGGGCGTACCGAGTGTCGTGAGGCCGTGGATCAGTGATCGCGCGACGCGCGAGTGCAGCACGTCGCCTACGACCGCGACCACCAGGTTCGAGAAGTCCTTCCTGTAATGCCGGATCGTGTACAGGTCGAGCAGTCCTTGCGTCGGATGCGCGTGGCGGCCGTCGCCGGCATTGATCACGTGCTCGTGCGGCTTGACGTGGCGCGCGATCAGGAACGGTGCGCCCGCGGAGCCATGGCGCACGACGAACAGGTCCGCCTGCATCGCCGAGAGGTTGGCGACCGTGTCGAGCAGCGACTCGCCCTTGGTGTGCGAGCTGACCGCGACGTTCAGATTGATGACGTCGGCAGAGAGTCGCTTAGCAGCGATCTCGAAGGTGGTACGGGTGCGCGTCGAAGGCTCGAAGAACAAGTTGAACACGCTCTTGCCGCGCAGCAGCGGCACTTTCTTCACCTCGCGCCCGGTGACGCCGACGAACGAGTTGGCGGTGTCCAGCACGCTCGTCAGAATCTCGCGCGGCAGTCCCTCGATCGAGAGCAAGTGCTGCAGCTCGCCGTTCTTGTTGAGTTGCGGGTTACGCTCCATGCTCGAGCTCGAGTGCGAGTTTGTCGTCAGGGCCGCGCTTGAGGCGCAGCCGCATGCCTTGCGGCACATCGACCAGCGCGCCGCAGTACTGCGGGCAGACAGGCAACTGCCGGCCGCCGCGGTCGGCAAGCACCACCAGCGCGATGCTCTGCGGTCGGCCGTAATCGAACAGCTCGTTCATGGCCGCCCGCACGGTGCGGCCGGTGTAGATCACGTCGTCGACCAGCAACAAGTCGCGGCCGGCGACATCGAACGGGATCCTGCTGCGCTTGGGATTGCGCGCCAGCCCTTGCTGGTGATAGTCGTCTCGGTAGAACGCGACATCGAGCGTGCCAAGAGGCTCCTTGAGGTTGAGCGCCGCGTGCAGCCGCTCGGCGAGCCAGACGCCGCCGGTGTGCAGGCCGATCATCGCGGTGCCCGGGACAATGCGCGGCGCGAGTTCGGCGACGAGCTTGGTGCACAGTTTCTCGGCGTCGGGCAGTCTGCTCATGGGAACAGGGGGCGCGGGTTCATCGGGTACAGGGGCGCCGTCCGGCGTGCGCGCGGCTCACCGGCCGGCCTCTGCGAAGTACTGCTCGAGGATCACCTGTGCGGCGAAGGAATCAAGCGTCCTCGCGCGTGAGGCCCGCGCGGCGCGGCGCGCACCCGCCGCTTCGCGCAGGCGGCTTTCCGCGGCCACTGAGCTGTAAGCCTCATCGACCCGCGCCACCGGCAGGCGCAAGCGCCCCTCCAGCTGACGCGCGAAGCGCTCGGCGCGGCGCCCGGTCTGACTGGGCGTGCCGTCGCCGCTGAGCGCCACCCCGATCACCAGACGCCCGGGCGACCAGTGCTCGACCAGGCGCGCGACCGCGGCAAAGCGTGCCGCAGATTGCGCCGCGACGATCGGCGCAAGCGGATGCGCTGTGCGCAGCTGCGCATCGCCGACCGCGACGCCGATGCGTTTGGCGCCGAAATCGAAGGCGAGAACGGTGCTTGGAATGGCCCTTGTAGAAAGATGTGCAAGCTGCTCGGCGCGCTGCGGGCGCGTCATGCGCTCAAGCATGGCCCGCGTCGTCGGCGAGCCGTGCGAAGTCGATGCCGAGCAGCTCCATCGCGGCCGTGAGGCGCTCCTCGGCGGGCAGGTCGAAGATGATCGCGTCCTTTGCCTCGACCGTAAGCCACGCGTTCTGCGACAGCTCGTGTTCGAGCTGCCCCGGCGACCAGCCCGCATAGCCGAGCGTGACCATCATCCGCGTGGGACCCTTGCCGCGCCCGACCGCCTCCAGAATGTCTTTCGACGTGGTAAGTCCGATCGCCTCGCGCACGCGCAGCGTCGACTGCCAGTTGCCGGCCGGCGCATGCAGCACGAAGCCGCGGTCGGTCTGCACCGGTCCACCGAAGTAGATCGGGGCATCCGAAATCTCGCTCGGCTCCAGGGTCATCGCCAGGCGCTCGAACAGCGCCCGCAGGTTCATGTCGATCGGCCGGTTTACGACGACGCCGAGTGCACCCTGGTCGTTATGCTCGCAGATGTAGGTCAGGGTTCTCGCGAAGTACGGATCCGCCATGTTGGGCATGGCGATCAGGAAGTGGTGCGTCAAATTGATCGAGAGCATGCGGTGGCGCCATTTTACCCCTACCCGAGTGTGGCGGAGACAACTTTTTCCCCTGACGGTTCCTGCATTTGACGCCGCGCCGGCGTGGCTGCGGCGCGGCGCGCGTGGTGTCGATGACACGGCCCTGCACGCGCGACTTGTTCAGAGGCTCCCTAGCGGCCGGCTACGAAGCCTGCAATGTGTGCAAGCAGCTCTTCTTCCTGGTAGGGCTTGCCGAGGAACACGTCGACGCCAAGCTCGAGCGCATGGCCGCGGTGCTTGTCGGCAATGCGCGAGGTGATCATCACAATCGGCACCGCCTTGAGCCGCGCGTCGGCGCGCACGTTGCGCGTCAGGTCGAAGCCGTCCATGCGCGGCATCTCGATGTCGACCAGCATTACGTCCGGCACCATATCTGCAAGTTGCTCGAGAGCGTCGACTCCGTCCTTCGCCGTGACCACCACGTAGCCTTCGCGCGCGAGCAGCCGGCCGGTGATCTTGCGCACGGTGAGCGAATCGTCGACCACCATGACGCGCGCGCGCCCTGCGCCGGCGGCGGCCGCGGTGCGCTGCACCGAAGCGAGCTCGGCCGACGAGCGAGGCCTGCCGGCGAGCACCACCGGGTTGAGAATTAGCACGATCTCGCCGCTACCCAGCACCGTGGCTCCGGCCACTCCGGGAACGCGCTCGAGCTGCGGACCGAGATTCTTCACCACGACTTCCTGGTTGCCGATCATCTCGTCGACCTGCAGCGCGACCGATTCCGCGCCCGCGCGCACCAGCAGCACCGGGCGATAGCGCCGCGTTTCATCGGGCGGTGCGCCCGGCTCGCCAAGCAGCTCTGGCAAGTACGCGAAGTCGTACTGGCGGCCGGCCCATTCGACGTGCCCTGCGGCGCGCAATTTCTCCAGCGGCTCGGCGCGCAGCTGCTGCACCTGCTCGACCATCACGGCCGGCAGCGCGCAGGTGCGCGCGCCCGCGCGCACCAGTACCGTCTGCGTGACCGCGGTCGTAAGCGGCAGGTGGATGGTGAACTTCGCGCCCTGGCCGCTCGTGGTGGCGATCTCGACGCGCCCGCCGAGCGCGCTCACCTCGTCCTTGACCACGTCGGTGCCCACGCCGCGGCCGGCGACCTCGGTCAAGATCGCTGCAGTGGAGAAGCCCGGGATGAAGATCAATTCGGCAAGCCGCTGCGGGCTCGCCGTCTCGGCGGCGCGGATAAGCCCTTTCGCGAGCGCAGCGGCGCGGATGCGCTCGAGGTCGAGCCCAGTGCCATCGTCGGCGAGCGTGAGCACTACCTCATTGCCTTCCTGCCGCACGTCCAGGCTGATCTCGCCGATTTCGGACTTGCCGGCGGCGGCACGCGCAGCCGGTGCCTCCAGCCCGTGGGTGATCGCGTTGCGGATCAAGTGTTCGAGCGGCGCGGTGATGCGCTCGAGTACCGAGCGGTCGAGCTCGACGCCGCCGCCGCGCAGCTCGAGTTGTGCCCGCTTATCGAGCTCCTTCGATGTCTGGCGCACCAGGCGATGCAGGCGTTGCGCGATCGATCCCAGGGGCACCATGCGCACGCGCATCAGGTCCTGCTGCAGCTCGCGATTGAGCCGCGCCTGCGCCGAAAGCGCGGAGTCAGTGTCGTCAACGACGCGCATAATGTTCTGGTGCACGGTCGAGACGTCGTTTACGCTCTCAGCCATCATGCGCGTGAGCTCCTGCACGCGCGTGAAACGGTCGAACTCGAGCGGATCGAAGCCCGTGTGGTGCTCCTCGATATCCTTCGCTCGGGCGCGCATCTGCGTCTCGGCCTGGATCTCGATTTCGCGCAGCTGACCGCGCAGGCGCGCCACGTTCTCGGTGAGGTCGCCGAGCGCGCTTTTCAGCGCGCGCACCTCGCCCTCAATTCGTGAACGCGCGATCGCCACCTCGCCCGCCTGGTTAACAAGCTTCTCCAGCATCTTGGCGCGCACCCGCAGCATGCCGCGCTCGTGCGCAGCCTCCTGAGACACGACAGCCGTGGGACGCGCTTCGCGCGCCTCTGGCGCAAATCGCGGCTCGGAGGCCGCGAGCGTAGGTTCCTCGGCCAACGCACGGCCGGTTCTCTGCAAGCGATCGAGCAGAAGCACGATGCGGTCGGTCGAGCCCTCGAGGTCGTCGAACAGCGTCGGCGGGTTGCTCTTAAGCACCACGGCGTCCTCGACGCGGGTCTCCATGTGATGCGTGAGCTCGCCCAGGCTCATGACGCCCGCCATGCGCGCGCTGCCCTTTAGCGTGTGAAGCACGCGCCGCAGTGCGTTCGCGTGCTCGAGATTGGCGGGCGCGCCGCGCCATGCGCGCAGCAGCTCGCCGACCTGGGGCGCAAGCTCGGCGGCCTCGTCCATGAACACCGGCAGCAGCTGAGGATCGATGTCGTCCTCGAGCCGACGCTGGCGCCGCTCGATCGGGATCTCCTCGACGATGAGATCGGCCGTGCTCGGCAGCGCTTCGGGCTCGGCCTCAGGCAGCAGATCGTCGGGTGCGACTCCGGCTGCGGCCTCGGCGGGCGCATCGGCAACCCCCTCGGCGGAGACGATGACGGGGGTAAGCGAGCGCGCTTCCGCGCGCGCCGGGGCGAGCGCCTCCCTAGCTGCCTGGTCGGCCGCATCAACATCCTGTGGTGCGCCTGCTTCGGCCGTCGCCAGTGGGGCCTCATCGGGTGCCGAACCGACCAGCGGCTCGGCCAATCCGGTGATCGCTTCGAGCACACCGCAGAGCTCGGCTTGAGGCGCAGGCAGGCGCCGCTCGAGCACCTCGGCGTACATGGCCCGCAGGGCCGCAACGCATCGCGCGAGCGACTCGATCTCGACGGCTTGCGCGTCCTCGCGCCGGCTGCGCAGGCGCAGCAATGCGTTTTCAAGCGCGTGGCCGAGCTCGTGCATCGTGCCCACCTGCACCGTGCCGCAGATTCCGGCGAAGGTGTGGGCGGCGCGCACCAGCTCGTCGCGCACGCGCTTGTCCAGCGTGGTCGCGGCGAGTTCGCGCTCGAGGGTGTCCAGATGCTGGCGCGCCTCGTTGACGAATACGGCAAACAGAGACGGCGAAAGTCGCGCCTCGCCAAGCACAACGAGCCGCTCCTCCGTCGGCGGCGCTTCGGGCTCGGCCGCGGGTGCCGGCGCTGACTCGCCCAGCCGCACGCGCTCCGCGGCCGCGATCACCGCCTGCGGGTCCAGCTGCGGCTCGCCCCGTTGCAGCCTCGCGATCCAGTCCGAGAATACCTCGTGCGCCTGCGCGACCAGATCGCACAACGCGGGCGTGGCGCTGCGCTCTTCCTGTAGCCACACGTTCATCACTTGCTCTACCGCCCAGGCCGCCTGCCCAAGACGGGTCAGCCCCACCATGCGGCCGCTGCCCTTGAGCGTGTGAAATGCCCGCCGAACCGTCGCCAGCTGCGCAATGGACGCGGGCTGCGTGCGGATCACCTGAAGATTCGATGCGATCGTGGCGAGCACCTCGACCGCCTCCTCGAGGAAGATCACGAGCAGTTCCTGGTCGAGCATGTCCTCGCTCGCCTTCTTGAGCCGCTCGGTCTCTGCAGAGACCTGCTCCTGCGCATCAGGCTCGGGCCCGAGCGCGATATGCAATGTATCGTCCGGATCGGCGGCCGCCTCAAGCTCTGCGAGCGCCTCGCGCGCCTTCTCTCCGAGCGCGCGGTCGGCCACCAGTTCCGCGTCCATGCGGATGTCATCGAGCCGGTCCTTGATCTCCGCACGCAGGCGCTCGTCGGCGCGGTGCCCCTCGAACCGCTTGATCAACGCGAGCGTGTCACGCGTCTTCTGCTCGAGTTCGGCTTCGACGCTCGGCGCGGCCTCCTCGTGTACGGGCGCCGGCACCACGGTGCGCACCGGGCGCATCGCCGCGGTGAAGTCGGCCTTGTCGTGGCGGAGCGCCTCGATGTGGAAGCCGAGTCCCGAGAGAACTTGCGCCACTTCCTCGAACTGTTCGATGGTCGGGCGCGTCGCCGCGGATGCGAAGTCGCGGATCGTCGCCGCGCAGCGCTCAAGCGCTTCCTGGGCCTGCTCCTCACCGAGCACGCGCAACGCACCCGAAACCTGATGAATCAACTGCTCGAGCGCCGCGAGCTCGCCGACTTTCGCCGAGTCGCGGAAATAAGCATCCAGTGTCTGCTCGATGCGGTGCAAGTTGCCCTGCATCTCGGCGAGCGCACTGTTCACGGCAAGCTTTTCCTGCGCGCGACGGGTCATTTCGTCGACCAGGGCCGCGGTAGGCAGCGGCGACGTGGCGTCCACGCTGAACACCGCCGCGCGCAGACGCGCGACCATCACCCTTACCTGCCGCTCGAAGTCCTCGGGCAAGCGACGGTAGTTATCGGCCGCGTTCTCCGCCAACAGCAGCGCGGTTGCAATCTCCATCGCGATCACCTCCGACATCTTCTTCGGATACGCCTGGAGATCGAGCGCGGCGCGACCGATTTCCGCCGTGAGCAATGCAATGTGACCGTTGCCAAGGCGCTCGCCCTGCGCGGCAACGGTCCCTGCGTGCTGCGCAAAGACGGCGAGTGCGGATTCGGCGCCCGCGGCAAAGCGGTTCCACGTTTCCTTCGCGCCAGCGATCGCCTCGCGCAGCGCAAGCGCGATTGACATGCCCTGCGAGATGTCGGCAGAGGTGCTCTCCGCGAGCGCCGTTCGCTCCAGCCGGTATGCCTCCTTCACCGCGCGCACGCGCGCGCCGCGCTCATCTGCTCTCGACACCCAGTAGAGCACCTCGCGCATCAGGCGCTCTGCCACCGAGGGCGAACCCTCGATCAGGCGCCGCAGCTGTTGCTCGATGCGCGAGCACAATTGCTTGATGCCGGTCTGCGGTCCGAGATCGCCGTGTGCCAGCGCGTCGAACATCGCCCCGGCAGACCACCAGAAGGCGCGCTGCGCGGGCGCCGACTGGGTTGACTCGACCGTATCCACCGCGGCACGCATCTCGCCGATTGCGGAAACGTTCGCCGGCTCGCGCAGCCAATGCACCAAGCCTTGCTGATAACGCGTGCGCTGCGCGCGCAGCAGCGCATTGGCCTGCTCGCGCGACAGGCGCGGCGCGGACCGTTCGCGCGGCGGCGGCGCGAGCGTCAGATCTGGAAAGTAGAGCTCGGCCTCGGAGGGCGCCGGCGCGCCGCGCGCCTGCGCCAGCTGTCGGTACGCGGAAAACAGGCGCAGCGGCTGGTCCGGCGCGCCGTCCAGAAGCTCAGCGAGATACCTACCGATCGCGGCGATTGCGCGCTCGAGCGCCCGAGGAGCTGCGCCCTGCGCGTCGACTTTGCCTGCCTCGAGCTCGGAGACCAGCTTCTCGGTCTCCTCGAAAAAACGCGACACACCCTCGAGTCCAACGATCTGCACCGCGCCCGCTGCCTGATGCAGGTGCATGTTGCACGACTTCAACTCGCCGCGCCGATCGGCTTGGCCGCCGAAGGCGCGCAGCGCCTGCTCGGCCCGCTCGAGCGAGGAATCGATCTCGCTCTTGACCCAGCTGAGAGGACCGATGTCGAACACGGTACTCATGCGGCGCCGCCGGGGTTCCTTTTCAAACCTTGAAGTTCGCCACCGAGCTCTTCAGCTCGCGCGCCAGCGCGGCCAACTCACCGACCGACACCGCGGTGCGCTTGGTGCCTTCGGTCGCCTGCTCGGTTATGCCCAGGATATTGCGCATGCTTACCGCCACGGCACCCGCCGCCTTCGCCTGGCCTTGCGTCGTCTTGGAAATGGTTTCGATCAGCGTCGCAAGGCGCCGCGACACATCGCCGATCTCGGCCAGCGCCTGGCCCGCCGCATCCGAAAGCTTTGCTCCCTCGACCACGCCAAGGGTGCTCTTTTCCATCGCGCTCACCGCATCGTGCGTATCGGTCTGAATCGTCTTGACGATCGCCCCGATCTGCTTAGTCGCCGCGGCCGAGCGCTCCGCGAGCCGCTGCACCTCCTCCGCCACCACTGTGAATCCGCGCCCGGCCTCGCCCGCCGAGGCCGCCTGGATCGCGGCATTCAGCGCCAGCACATTGGTCTGCTCGGTAATATCGGAGATCAGCTCGACGATTTCGCCGATCTCCTGCGAGGACTCGCCCAGCCGCTTGATGCGCTTGGCAGTCTCCTGGATTCCGTCGCGAATCTCGTTCATGCCGGAGATTGCGCTTTGCACCGCGCCCTGCCCCTTCTCGGCGGCCGTGAGCGAGGTGCGTGCGACGCGCGCTGACTCGGCCGCGCTCGCCGATACATCGTTGATCGCCCGCGCCATGCCAAGTACCTGCGAACCGGTGGTGCGAATCTCCTGCGACTGGCGCTCGGCGGCGGCAAGCAGCTGTGTCGTGGTCTGCTGGGCGGACTCGGAAGCACTCGACACCTGCTCGGCGGCCTTGTTGATGCGACCGACGAGCTCGCGCAGCTCCTCGATCGCGAAGTTGACCGAGTCAGCGATCGCGCCGGTGATGTCCTCGGTCACGGTCGCGCGCACCGTGAAGTTGCCCTCCGCAAAACCCTGCATCTCGTTCATCAGACGCAGGATCGCCTCCTGGTTCTGGTCGTTCTGGCGCTTGGCCTGGCCCTCGTGCGTTTCCGCGTCCTCGCGGCGCAAGCGCTCGTCCTGCACAAAGGTGAAAGCCATCAACGCGAGCACCGCCACCATCATCACCACGACCCCGGCGATGACGAAAATTGCCTTTGACTCCGCGAGGACGGCCTCGTACTCGTTGGCGAGTCTTTCGGAGACGCCGAGGAGCTTCTCCGAATCGTTGAACACCGCAAAAGCGGCATTCTTCGCAGCGACCAGCCGCTGCATGTTGCCAAGTATCGAGGCGATCGAATCGCGATAGATCTGGAACGCGCCGCTCAATTCGATCAGCTTGGCGGCCGTATCCGGATTCTTTGGCGCCGGCAGACGCATCGCGTCGCTGCCCTGCTGCAGCGCGACCAGCGTGCCGCGGAATTCATTGGTGTCCTTGCCGAGCAGGAACGCGACCTCCGGATCAATGGTCTCCCCAGCGAGCAGCGCGTTGGCGTTCTTCGCCAGGCGCTGCGTGAGCATGACCAACTGCCCGGCGGCCAAGATCTCGCGTGGCGAGGCGCCGCTTTGCAGCTTGAGCGCTTGCACCTGTTCTGTGAGATCGAGCAGCAGCGGGTTCGAGCCGTTCACCTTGGCGACCGCGCCGCCCAGCCCGACCAGGTTCTGTTGCTCGCGCAGCAGCGTGGTTGCGTTGCGCTCGGTACGTCCCCACTCCCTGGCAAGCGCCTCGAGCACCGGCTGCACCCGCTCCGGGCTCGCCGGTACCGCCTCGCCGCCCACCTCGCCGCCTTTTCTGAGCCGTTCGAGGATGGTGGTGAAAGCGTCACGACTCGCCTGCACCTGCTTGAACGCCTCGGGATTGCCGAGCAAGCCCAGCAGCGAGGCCTTCGCCAGACGCTGCGAGAGCATGCGCAGCTGACCGGTGTCGGCGATCTGCTGGGTGCCGAAGCGCGCGTCGCGGTTGTTGTTCCACACCAGGAACACCGCTATCACCAGCAGCACGACGAACGCCGGCAGCAGCACGCTAAGCTGCCTGCCGCGCCGGGTCCCCTCCAGGGCGCGCGCCGGCAGCGCGCCGCCCTTGCCTGCGAATCTAAAGGCCGACTTGCGTGCCATGTGTCCTCCGGCTTGCGATTAATGCGGCGGCGTGCCGCGCAGCGTTTTCTCTAGTGCATCGCGACATCGAGATACTCACGGTGCGAAAGCAATCGGGTACTGTCGAGCTCGTGCCAGATGCGCCCCTCGGCGTCGCGCCAGATTTTGTCGGCCCACTTCGCCGCAGCGCCCCTCTCGCGGGCGCGTTCGAATTGGCCCAGGTTGCGCAGCCCTGTAAGCCGCGTAACCAGCAGCGCGGCGTTGATCCCGTGCGGCTGCCCGATCAGCAGCAGCCGGTTTTCGATCCCACGCGCCGCCAGCGGGGCGCCGAGAAAGGCGGCGAAATCGGTGACGCCGAAGAGTACGCCGCGCACGTTGGCCACACCAAGAAACCAGGGTTGGGTGAGCGGCACGCGCGCGATTTCGGGCGCCACCAGCACCTCTCCGGCGCTCTCGAGCCGCACCAGCCAATGCGTGCCACCCGCCTCGAACGACAGGCGGGCGCTGGGCGTGGCCTTGCCCGCGGCCGCGCGGATGCGGCTCGAAAGCGTTTCCTGGAAATCCCTTAGGCTGACGCGCTTCGACACGGAACCCGTCAGCCGAGCGCCGCGATCTTGCTCGCGAGCTCTTTCACGTCGATCGGCTTGACGATGTAATCCTTGGCGCCCTGGCGCAGACCCCAGATGCGGTCGGTCTCCTGCGACTTGGTGGTGCACATGATTACCGGGATGTGCTTGGTGGCCTCGTCGCGCGCGATCTGGCGCGTCGCCTGAAAGCCGTTGGTACCTGGCATCACCACGTCCATGATGACCAGGTCGGGCCGCTCGGCCTTGGCTTTCTCGAGCGCCTGCTCTCCGCTGTCGGCGAGCGACACTTGGTAGCCAAGGCTGGTCAGGTTCTCGAGCAGAAACTGGCGGTCGGTCGCAGAATCGTCGACCACCAGGATTCTCTTGACTGACATGGTGCTTTCTCCGTAGCTCAGTTGGTGCGGCCGGCGGCGAATGCGCCCGCGGTACGACGTGTGTGATCGGCAACAGCCTTGAGCAGGCTGTCCTTGCTGAAGGGCTTGGTGAGATACTGGTTCGAACCCACCATGCGACCACGCGCGCGGTCGAACAGGCCGTCCTTTGACGAAAGCATGACCACCGGCGTGGCGGCGAACTTCGGGTTCTTCTTGATCAGCGCGCAGGTCTGGTATCCGTCCAGACGCGGCATCATGATGTCGACGAACACGACCGCGGGCTGATGATCGGCGATCTTGGCCAGCGCGTCGAACCCGTCGTCGGCGAGAATCACCTTGCAGCCGGCCTGCACCAAGAATATCTCAGCGCTGCGACGAATGGTGTTCGAGTCGTCGATCACCATCACCTTGATGCCGGCAAGGTTAGCCGTGTCGACCATCGAACAGTTCCCCCGAAAGCAAGCTCGATCCCGCACACTGCCGCAGCCCCATGCCCGGCACGCGGATCGTCGTCGAACCCGCGCGAACGCTGCGCGCGGGCCAGCCCGGCAAGCATACTAGAGGGAGAAGCGAAGTTGAAAGCAACGAATGTGGAAAAGTGCCTGCTCAGATCTCGATCATCTCGAAATCGTCCTTGCGCGCGCCGCACTCGGGACAGGTCCAGTTGATGGGCACGTCGTCCCAGCGCGTGCCCGGCGCGATGCCCTCGTCGGGCAGCCCGGCGGCCTCGTCGTAAACGAAACCGCAGATCAAGCACATCCAGCTGCGGTATTCCGGGGTCTGCGACATCGAGCGCGAGCGAGGTGGGTTAAAATGGCCCGGCATCTTATCGCATTCTCTTGCGCGGCCCGCCGCGCGCCGCGTAGCACCTTCCGGCGCGGCCTCTGAAATGCCCGCCCTGCCGCCGATCGTGCTTACCTTCGCCGCCTCTGATCCCACCGGTGGCGCGGGATTGCAGGCCGATCTGCTCACCCTCGCGAGCATGGGCTGCCACCCACTTTCGGTTCTCACCGCGCTGACGGTGCAGGATACGCGCGGCGTCGAGGCCGTGCTCGCGATCGAACCCGAATGGGTGAGCGACCAGGCACGGCGCCTGCTCGAGGACATGCCAGTCGCTGCATTCAAGCTTGGCGTGCTCGGCAGCGCCGGCAACGTGACGGCGGTGGCCGAGATCTTGTCCGACTATCCCGAGGTGCCGGTCATTCTCGATCCGGTGCTCGCCTCCGGGCGCGGCGACGCGCTGGCGGGCGACGAGACGATCGAGGCAATGCGCGAGCTGCTCCTGCCGCAGACCACGATCGCGACTCCGAATAGCATAGAAGTCCGGCGGCTGGCTGAAAACGATGATGACGAGTCCGAGCCCGAGTTGATCGAGTGCGCGCAGCGCCTCATCGACCTGGGCTGCGAATACGTGCTCGTCACCGGGACCCACGAGTCCACGGCGCACGAGGTCGTGAATACCCTCTACGCGCAGGGCGCCACGGTTCGCGAGGACCGCTGGCGGCGCCTGCCCGGCAGCTACCACGGCTCGGGTTGCACGCTCGCCTCGGCGATCGCCGCGGCGCTTGCCAACGGGCTCGATCTGCCCGAGGCCGTTCGTGAGGCGCAGGAGTACACCTGGCAGGCGCTCGCCTCCGGATTCCGGCCGGGCATGGGCCAGATCCTGCCGGACCGATTCTTCTGGGCGCGCGAGGTCGACGACGCCTCGGACGGAGGTTCCCCGTGACGCTGCGCGGCCTGTACATGGTCACGCCGCGGCTCGAGGGGGCGGCGCTGCTCGAGCGCGTGCGCGCGGCGTTCGAAGGTGCGGGCCCGGGCTACTTGCTCCAGTACCGCGCCAAGGCGACCGACGCGCAACAGCGCGCGCACGATGCGCGCGCCCTTGCCGCGCTGTGCCGCGCGCGCGGCGCCACCTTCATTGTCAATGACGACCTCGAACTTGCGCTCGCGGTTGGGGCCGACGGGTTGCACCTAGGGCGCGACGATGGCGAGCCCGCGGCGGCGCGCGCCCGCCTCGGCGCGATGCTGCTCGGCGTCTCCTGCTACGCCTCGCTCGAGCTCGCGCGCGCCGCAGTCGCTGCGGGAGCGGACTATGTCGCGTTCGGCAGCGTGTTCCCTTCAAGTACCAAGCCCAGTGCAGTGCGTGCGCCGCTCTCGTTGTTCGCTGAGGCGCGCCCGCTCGGCGTGCCGCTGGTGGCGATCGGCGGCATCACGCTCGAGAACGCACCGCAGCTCCTTGCCGCAGGCGCGGACTGCGTCGCGGTGATCTCCGACCTGTTCGATGCGCGTGACGTGGCGGCACGCGCGCGCGCCTTCACCCGCCTGTTCCACCCCGATCCCGTATCCAAGCCATGAGCACAAGAAACGAGACGCTTTACGCCAGAGCGCAGCGAAGCATCCCCGCTGGCGTCAACTCGCCGGTGCGCGCGTTTCGCGCGGTCGGCGGTACGCCACCGTTCCTCGAGCGCGCCGCGGGCGCCTATCTCTGGGACGTCGACGGCCGACGCTACATCGACTACCTCGGCTCGTGGGGGCCGATGGTGGCCGGCCACACGCACCCGCAGGTGGTCGAGGCGGTGCAGGCGGCCGCGGCGCGTGCGCTCTCGTTTGGCGCGCCGACCGAGGCCGAGATTGAGCTCGCCGAGACCATCTGCCGCCTGGTGCCCTCGGTTGAGCGGGTAAGACTCGTTTCCTCGGGCACCGAGGCGACCATGACTGCAATCCGCCTAGCGCGCGGCTTCACCGGCCGCAGTGTGATCGTCAAGTTCGAAGGCTGCTACCACGGCCATGCCGATAGCCTGCTGGTAAAAGCTGGCTCGGGCGCGTTGACGTTCGGCAACCCGAGCTCCGCGGGCGTGCCGCCCGAGACCGCGGCGCACACCGTGGTGCTCGATTACAACGACAGCGCGCAGCTGAAGGCGCTGTTCGAGGCGCGAGGCGCGCAGATCGCGGGCGTCATCGTCGAACCGGTCGCAGGCAACATGAACCTGGTGCTGCCTGCCCCGGGATTCCTGGAAACCCTGCGCGCGCAGTGCAGCGAGCATGGCGCGGTGCTTATCTTCGACGAAGTGATGACGGGGTTTCGCGTCGCCCTGGGCGGCGCGCAGCAACGCTTCGGCATCAAGCCCGATCTCACCACGCTCGGCAAGGTGATCGGGGGCGGCATGCCGGTCGGCGCCGTTGGCGGCCGGCGCGAGATCATGGAGAAGATCGCGCCGCTCGGCCCTGTCTACCAAGCAGGTACGCTCTCGGGCAATCCGGTGGCAGTGGCCGCGGGACTCGCGACCCTTAAGCTGGTCGCAGCACCCGGTTTCCTCGAGCGCGTCGAGGCCAGCACGGGTGCACTCACCGGAGGACTGGCGGCCGCGGCTGCGAAGGCGGGCGTGACGTTCTCGGCACAGCATGCGGGCAGCATGTTCGGGCTCTACTTCCGCGCCTCGCCGCCGAAGAGCTTTGCCGAAGTCATGCAATGCGACCGCGAGCGTTTCAACTGCTTCTTTCACGCCATGCTCGGGCGCGGCATATACCTCGCGCCCTCGGCCTACGAGGCTGGATTCGTGTCGGCTGCGCACGGCGAAACGGAGATCGCGGCGACGCTTGTCGCCGCGCGCGAGGCTTTCGCGGCGCTCTAGGGAGCCCCTGAACAAGTTGCGCTCATGCGCAGAGCTTCTCTAGGGAATCTGCACCGCGTTCATGCGCGCACGGATCGTGTCCACCCGTCCAGCGAGGTAAGGCGTGAGCTGGCCGCGCTCGTAGCGCCGCGGGCTCGGGAGCACCGCGGCAAGCCAGACCGCCTGCTCGGCGTCGAGCGTCGCGGCGCCGATGCCGAAATGGTGGCGCGCCGCGGCTTCGGCGCCGAACACCTCCTCGCCCCACTCGGCGACGTTCAGGTAGAGCTCGAGGATGCGACGCTTGCTTAGCGTGGTCTCGAGCATCCAGGTGATCACTGCCTCCTGCCCCTTTCTGAGCCAGGAGCGCCTGCCCGACAGGAACAGATTCTTCGCCAACTGCTGGCTGATCGTCGATGCGCCCGCCACGACCCTCCCACGGCGCTCGTTTTTCTCGATCGCCTTCTGGATCGCCTCCCAGTCGAACCCTTCGTGATCGATGAACTTGGCGTCCTCGGCTGCCACGACCGCGCGCTTGAGCTGCACCGAAATGCGCACATAGGGCACCCATTGGTGGCGCAGCCGCACCCGGGAATCCTTTTCCTGTAGGCGCTCGAGTCTCGCCTCCATGAAGGCCGTCGCGGACGGGTTCCGCCAGTTCCACCACAGCACGTGAGCGTAGTACCAGGCCTGCACCGTGAACACCACGAAAACGACAGCACCCACGGTGTAGCTAAGCGCCCGCAGCGCCCGCTTGATGGCGCCCCGCTTTCGCCTCGCCATGTTCGTCAGCCCGCCCGCAGCACGGCGAGCACCGGACGTGTGTCGGGCCGCACGCCTCGCCACAGGAAGAACGACTCGGCCGCCTGCTCGACGAGCATGCCGCTGCCGCCGCAGGCGCGTTCGCCCTCGGCACGCGCCCAGGCGAGGAACGGCGTATCGCGACCGTAGACCATATCGTACGCGAGTCCCCCGGAGGCGAGCAGCCGCCCGGGCAGCCTGAGCGTCTCGCCCGCGAGACCGGCCGAGGTAGCATTGACGATCAGCTCGAACGATTCACCGGCGAGCGAATCGTAGCCGCATGCGAAAACTGGTGCCGCGGACATGCGGTTCGCAAGGTCACGCGCCTTCTCCACCTTGCGGTTGGCGATGACCAGGCGCGCGACACCCGCCTCGAGCAGCGGCGCAAGCACGCCCTGGGCGGCGCCGCCCGCGCCGATGAGCAGCACGCGCTTGCCAGCAAGCGCCATACCGAGGTTCGCCTCGAGATCGCGTACCAGGCCGATGCCGTCGGTGTTGTCACCGCTTGTCGCTTCGCCATCAAACAGCAGCGTGTTGACCGCCCGCGCCGCGCGCGCCCGATTGCTCAGTTTTGCGCAATAGCCGAAAGCCTGCTCCTTGAACGGCAGGGTGACATTCGCGCCGCGGCCGCCCGCGGTGCGGAACATGTCCACGGCATGCGCAAAGCCGCCGAGCGGCGCCTCGATGCGGCCGTATTCGATCTCTTGCCCGGTTTGACGCGCGAACTCGGCGTGGATCCAGGGCGATTTCGAATGCGCGACCGGGTTTCCGATGACAGCGTAACGATCCGTCATAGTGCGCCGCGCGCTCTGCGCTTCTCCAGAGGATTGACTCGGTCCACGGCGATTCTACAGATCGCGATCGCGCGCGCAGGGGGGTGCGGGGGGTGCGGGAAGACTCCGACGCGAAGCGACGGAAGGGCCCCGAACCCCCTGCTCTCGTTTACCCTTGGACGACACGCAACGCGTGACGTCCACGGGAGGGGCCCGAATCCCCTGCTCCGATTTTCTCCGGCGACGCCACGCCGCGCGTGGCGTCGTGCCGGGCCCGAACCCTCTGCTCCGACCTGCTCACTCAGTCCAGATCTTATCGCCCTGCCCGAAGAACCAGGTGCGAGTGATCACGAGCAGATCCGTGTCGCGGCGAATATTGGCAGGAAACGGCGCGAAGGGAGAAGCCATGTGCACAATCTTGAATGCCGCGGCGTCGAGTACCTTCAAGCCCGAGGAGCGGTCGAGCTCGGCGGCTTCAACGGAGCCGTCTGGTCTGATGGTCACCGTAAGGCGCAGATTGCCGTAAATCTTGCCGCGCGCCTCGGCCGGATAGTTAAGCGTGCCGACGCGCTCGATTTTGAGGCGCCAGTCCTCTTCGTACTGCGCGAAACGGTATTCGGTGGCACGTGCGCCGATGAACTTCTTGCGTGGGCGCTTCTGGTAGTCCTCGATCTGCCGGTCGATTTGCGCCTGCAGGCGCATCGCGGCGAGCGACAGGTCCGCCAGGTCGCGTCCACTTAGCTTCGGCACCGCCTCCGCCACGGGCGCGGGCGTCGGCTTGGACGGCTCGGGTGGCACGGCGCTGCGGGCCTCGCGCGCCTGGGCGAGCAGCTGTTGCTGCTGCGCCTCGAGCTGCTTTACGCGCTTCTGCGCCCGCGACATGTCCTTGCCCGGGTCGGGCGGCTTGGCTACTTTGAGCGGCGATTTGGTGCGCCGGTTCTGTTCGGTGTCGCCGCCACGGTCGAGGTTCACCTGCGCCAGTGCCTCCGCCTGGACAGGCCTCTCCTCGGTCTTGGCGTTGACTAGGATGACGTCGAGCGTCTGATTCGCGCTCTTGAGACGCAGCGCCCCGGGAAACTGGAAATGAATCGACAGCGCGAGGCTGTGCAGCAGCAGTGATACCGCAGCCGACGCGGCGAGCACGCGCGATTGGCGGTCCAGCCCCGCCCAAAAATCGAGCGGGTGAAGAATCGGGCGCGCGAACGTTGCCTGCAAACTCGTCTCGGCGATTGCGGTCCCGACTATTGTAGGGCCTTAGCGCTCAAGCGGCGCTTCCTGAGACAGCGCCTCGCCGGGCACGGCGCCGAGCGTCTCGCGGTAGGTGCACTCAAGCGTCAGTCCGAGCAGGTCCACCTCCCCCAGCTTGAGGCGCACGCGGTCCCCCGGCTCGAGCGCCGGGAGTGAGGGCACGCGCTGAGCGAGCGGCATGCCGTCCAAGCGCACGACGTTCTCGCGCAGCACCGTGGCGTCGATCGCGGACACCTCCTCCTGGAGCAGCCAGCGCAGGCACCAGTAGTCCTCCATGGTGCGCTGGTGCTCGTCGTAGCGCGCATGCGTCACCTCGTAGGCGCGAAGTGCCGAGAGCAACACCTCGGAGTTGCGCGCGAACGGCGCGCGCTGCCCGGCAAGGGAGGCGCTCAGCTGCCATTGGTTGACGAGGTCGACATAGCGCCGCAACGGTGAAGTCATCCAGGCATAGCACGACACGCCCAGACCGTCGTGTCCTTCCGGGTGCACGCTCATGCGCACCTTGCCCGCGGATTGCACACGAAAGATCGCCGCGACGCCGCGTTCGGCGAGCTGCTCGCCCCAGGACGTGTTGGCAAAGATCATCAACTCGGACACCAGCTTGTCGAGCGGCGCGCCGCGCCGGCGCGGCTCGATACGCACGCGCCCACTTTCGATACGAAACGCGTAGTCGAGCACAGCCGTGTTGACGCTCGGCTTGCCGCGCTTGGCCTCAAGCGCATTCGCCAGCCCCCACAGCGTGCGCAGTTCGTTCTCGTACGCGAGACCGGTCGAGCCGCCGGATTCGAACGCCTCGTTGATCGCCTGGTATTCCGTGTGGCGCAGGTTGGCGGCGATGCGGACGCGTTCCACGCGCGAGTGCCGCCCACGCACCGAGAGGTCGCTCACTGCCACGTTCAGGTACAGCGACACCGCGGGGCGCTCGCTCCCGGCGTCGAGCGAGAAGCGCTCGATCGCGTCGGGCGGCAGCATGGTGAACTTGCAGCCCGGCATATACGCGGTCGAGAGGCGCTCGCGCGCGATCGCATCGAGCGCCGAGCCCGGCGCGAAGCCGAGCGCGGGCGCCGCAATGTGGATGCCGACCCGCAGCTCGTCGTCCGAGACCCGCGTCACCGAGAAGGCGTCGTCGATCTCGGTGGTACCGATGTCGTCCAGGCTGAAGGCGTCGACCTCGGCAAGCGCCAGATCCTCGGGCAGCGAGGGCGCCTCATGCGCAGGAAACGACATCCCGCGGGGGAAGAACTCGAACAGGAAGCGATTGAGGTGAAAATCCTGGCCGTCGGCAATCAGGCCGCAGCGGTCAAGCAGGCGTGTCGGTGTCAGCCCGGTCTGCCTGCAGGCCTGCTCGAAAGCTTTAGTCTCTGGTTTGTTGCGATCGGGCGCGTAGAGCAACTCGTCGCGCAGCGCCGCGATCTCGTCCGGGCATTCGAAACGCGACAGGCGCTCGGCCCAAGCCGCGGTTGTCGCCTGGACGCGTTTTTTCTTCTCGATCCCGGCGAGCGCGGCCCTGAGCGTTTTCGCGGGCGCTGCCTGGTAGCGACCGCGGCCGCGCCGGTAGAAGTACATCGGCGCCGAATGTAGCTTGAGCAGCACGCCTGCCGCCTCCGTCGGCCGCGGCTCGCGGCCGACATACTCTCGCGCCAGGTCGCCGAAACTGAACTCGCCGCTGCCGCAGCACTGCCACAAAAAGTCGCTGTCCAGCTCGCCCGCGAAGGCCTGCGCTTGGGCAAGCAGCTCCGCGCCCGCGGGTCGCTCGAAGCGCATCAGCACGTTAGCGGCCTTGATTTTGGAGCGCTTGCCGTGCGGGCTTTCCACCTGCACCGAAGCCGGCGCCTGCGCGAGCACCGCGCCAACTTTCAACTCGCCGTCTTCCTCGTAGAGAACTTGCATGTCGCGTGCGCGGGAAACGGATGATTATAGGCGAGCCCGCTTGCCCGCCGGCGGGCGCAGTGCGCTCAGACGTGCTGCAGCCCGGCAAAAGCGAGAATGCGCGGCAGGTGCTCGGGAAACGACTTCATGGTGTGATCTCCGGCGTCGCGGATGATGCTGCGTGCGCCCTCATACTTGCGCGCTGCCTCGCGCCAGTCGAGCAGCTCGTCGCCGGTCTCGAGCAGCAGCAGGTAGCGCTCGGGATCGACCTGCGGCACTTGCAGGGCGCGCCAGCCCTCGAGATGCGCGCGGGTGAGCGTGTAGCGCTCGCCGCTGTAAAGGTTCTGCTGCCCGCCGAGCTCGCGCTCCAAGCCGATGTGCGGGCGGATGGCCGGATTGATGAGCACCGCGCGCGTGGCGTGGCGCTCGGTGAACCATGTTGCGTAGAAACCGCCGAGCGAGCTGCCGACGATGGTGACGCGGCTCGGGTCGTGTCGTGCGAGCTCGGTCTCGATCACTCGCATCGCTTCCTGCGGCTGGTGCGGCAGCGCCGGGCAGACGAAACGATCGCTCAGTCCGCGCTCTTCCATGTGGGCCTGCATCGCGCGCGCCTTGTGCGACGAGGGTGCGCTATTAAAGCCATGCAGATAGAGAATCATGCGCCGGGCGATTGCGGCGCGGGCGCGGCCACCTTCAGGCGTCTTCCCGGGGCGGCGCGGCGCGGCGTGAGATCGGGAAGACGAACAGATTGCGCAGCATCCCGCCCAGTGTCGCGACGATCAGAAACGCGGTCCCGCTCGCCATGATCGCGAGATAGGTGGCGAGACCCGGCTCGTCCGCCTTGACCTGCAGCGCGCGCCCGTACAGGACACTGACGACAAGCCAAGCCGCCGCCATGGCGAGCGCCAGGATGCCCGCGTTGCACGCCAGCAGTCGGCGCGGTGGCACACCGGCCGGGTTCGCATGAAAGAAACCCCAGACCACGATGCCAAGCAGGAACGCCAAGATCAGAAGCATGAAATGCACGCCACACTCCTGCAATACCGGTTTCTGCGCAGGCTACGTGAGCGTTCATGCCCTGCCTTGATCTGGATCAGAGCCCGCCTTCGAGGCGCTCGAGCAGTTTTTCGTGCAGGCCGCCGAAGTCGCCGTTCGACATGACCAGCACCTGGTCCCCCGGCCGAGCCAGCGCGGCGATCGCCGACACCAGCGCGTCGAGATCGGCGACACAGTGCGCGCGCGCGCCGAGCGGCCGCAGGACCGCGCTCGCGTCCCAGCCGAGCTTGGCGTCGAACACGAAGACGTGGTCGGCCTGCGCCAGGCTCTCGACGAGCGCCTCCTTCATGACGCCAAGCCTCATGGTGTTAGAGCGCGGCTCAAGTACCGCGAGAATGCGCGCCCCGCGCACGCGGCGCCGCAGCCCCTCGATACTGTTGCGGACCGCAGTCGGGTGGTGAGCGAAATCGTCATACACCGAGATTTCTCGCGCCCGGCCGCGCAGCTCCATGCGTCGGCGCACACCCGAGAATCCCCCAAGCGCCGCGATCGCCGCCGCGGGCTCGACACCCGCGTGCCGGGCTGCCGCGATTGCCGCGAGCGCGTTCATCCGGTTGTACTCCCCGATCTGGCTCCAGCGCACACGGCCAAGCGGCTCGCCCTGCCAGGCCACCGCAAAGCCGCCCTCCTCGTCCGGCGCCCCCGCCTCCCAGCCGCCGGCGACTCCGAGCCGCTCCACCGGAGTCCAGCATCCCTTGCCCAGCACGCGTGCTAGAGCCTCCTCCAGGCCGTTCGTGATGATCAGACCTGTACGAGGCAACAATCGGACAAAATGGTGAAATTGCCGCTCGATGTCTGCAAGATCACAGAATATGTCTGCATGATCGAACTCGAGGTTATTCAGGATCGCGGTGGTGGCACGGTAGTGAACGAACTTGGAGCGCTTGTCGAAAAACGCGGTGTCGTACTCGTCGGCTTCAATGACGAACAGATCCGAGGCGGTGTGACGCGCCGAAACCGAGAAATTGAGCGGCACGCCGCCGATCAGGAATCCCGGAGAACGTCCAGCCTGCTCGAGTATCCATGCCAGCATAGATGCCGTGGTGGTCTTGCCGTGCGTGCCGGCCACCGCGAGCACGTGCCGGCCGTACAGGATCTGCTCGCTGAGCCACTGCGGCCCCGACATATAGCGCTCGCCGCGTTCGAGGATCGCCTCCATCAGGGGATTGCCGCGCGTGATAACGTTGCCGACCACCCAGACGTCCGGCGCCAGAGCAAGCTGCTCGGCCCCGTAGCCTTGGATCAGATCGATGCCGAGCTCACCGAGCTGCTCGCTCATCGGCGGATAGACGTTGGCGTCGCAGCCGGTGACACGGTAACCCGTAGCCTGCGCGAGTACCGCGACTCCGCCCATGAACGTGCCGCAGATGCCGAGAATGTGCAGGTGGGCGGCCATGGCGCACGGCGAAAAGGCTCGGATTGTACGCCAAGCACGCCGCGCCCGAGGCGCGGCCCTGCGCTATGATGGCCGAGCGCGGGTAATTGGTCCGCGCACTCACGAGACGCTGCGATGAGCCGCAACCGGTCGCGTCAGTATAGCGCGCGCGCGCGAATCGCCGCGGCCGCCGCCCGCATCATGGCCGAGGACGGGATCGACGATTTCGCCCTCGCCAAGAGGAAGGCGGCGCGCCAGCTTGGCGCCGAAGACACGCAGTCGCTGCCCGCAAACGACGAGGTCGAGGCCGAGTTGCGCGCCTACCATGCGCTGTACCAGGCCGAGGAACACCCGACGCGCATCGTCGAGTTGCGCCGCGTGGCGCTAGACGCGATGCGCTCGCTCGAGCGCTTCAATCCCTATCTGACCGGCCCGGTGCTCAAGGGCATTGCCGGGCGCTACGCCGAGATCGATCTGCAGCTGTTCCCGGAAAACGCCAAGGAGGTCGAGCTGTTTCTGCTTGATCGCGACATCCCCTACTCCGCGAGCGAGGTGCGGCGCTACTCGGGCGACCGCGCGCGCGCGGTCAGCGTGCTTTCGCTCACTTGGCAGGGCGCGCGCCTCAAGCTTTCGGTGTTCGACCCACGCGACGAGCGCCTCGCCCTCAAGACCTCGCAAGGCGGCCGCGTCATGGACCGGGCGGGCATCACCGAGGTCGGCGCGTTGCTTACCGGACAAGACGCGCGGTAATGGCGGCCAGTCGGCGTGACCTCCTGATCCTCGGGGGCGTCGGCCTCGCCGCGGCCGCGGTGGGTGGGTTGGTTGGCCCGATGCTGGTGCAGTCGCGCAGTGGCGCCACTGACCTTCTGGCGGCTCGCTTCCCGGATCTCGCCGGTCGGCAGCGCAAACTGCTCGAATGGCAGGGACGCGTCCTGGTTTGCAATTTTTGGGCGACCTGGTGTGCGCCATGCCGAGAAGAGATTCCACTACTCGTATCAATACGAGACCGACTCGTAACTAAAGGTATCGAAATTGTTGGTATCGGCGTAGATAATGCAGCTAAAATCTCAGAATTCGTAAAAATCTACGAAGTCAGCTACCCAATCCTCGTGGCTGGGGCTGAAGCGCTCGAGCTGATGCGAAAGCTCGGTAACACTGCCGGCGGCCTGCCGTTTACCGTGTTTCTCGACCGCCAGGGCGCACTGGCGCACCGCAAACTTGGGCCAATCAAGGCGGCCGAACTCGAGGAAAAGCTCGCCGAACTGCTGGCCCTCTGAGCAAATCGATGCCCCGACCAGTCAGGTAACGGCACGGAAGTTGCGATAACATGCCGCCTTCTGCAGCAAAAATGAAAAAAAAGCCAAAATCGTCCAAGCGCTCGGTGCTGGTCATCCACGGGCCGAATCTAAACCTTCTCGGTACGCGTGAACCGGTTGTTTACGGCCGTGAGACCCTCTCGGTGATCGACCGGCGGCTCGCTGCCTCCGCACGCGCCGCAGAGATCGCACTAGAGTGCTTCCAGAGCAATTTCGAGGGCGTCCTGGTGGAGCGCGTCCAGCAGGCCGGCCGCGAGGGCGTGGACTTCATCATCATCAATCCTGCCGGTTACACGCACAGCAGCGTGGCGCTGCGCGATGCATTGGCGGCAGTCGCCATTCCGTTCATTGAAGTGCACTTGTCGAACGTGCAAGCGCGCGAGCCGTTCCGCCACCATTCTTACTTTTCCGACCTTGCGGTCGGCACCATCTGCGGCTTTGGCAGCCGTGGCTACGACCTGGCGCTCGCCTACGCGGCAACAGCTAAGCCGGGGCGCAAGGGGCGCTGACCTTGGCTCGCGGCGGGGCGTCGGCGAGCGCCGGCGCCACGAAGGGGGAATTCATGGATCTGCGAAAGCTGAAAAAGCTGATCGACCTCGTCGAGGAATCGGGTATCTCGGAGCTCGAGATCACCGAGGGCGAGGAAAAGGTCAAGATCGTCAAGGGCGGAGCAGTGACCACGACTCAGGTTGCCGGGCCGGCAACGGTGGCACAGGCCGCGAGCGCCGCGCCGCCCGCCGCTGCACCAACCGAGGCTCAGTCGGCGGCCGAGCCGCCCTCGGCGCCCGAGGGACACATCATGAAATCGCCCATGGTGGGCACCTTCTACCGCTCCGCCTCGCCCGACGCCAAGACCTTCGTCGAGGTCGGCCAGACGGTCAAGGAGGGCCAGACCGTCTGCATCATCGAGGCGATGAAGCTGATGAACGAGATCGAGTGCGACAAGACCGGCGTGGTGAAGGCCGTGCTGGTCGAGAACGGCCAGCCGGTCGAATACGGTCAGCCGCTGTTCCTGATCGACTAGATGTTCGAAAAAATCCTCATCGCCAACCGCGGCGAGATCGCGCTGCGCATCCAGCGCGCCTGCCGCGAATTGGGCATCCGCACGGTAGTGGTGTACTCGGAGGCCGACACCGAGGCGAAGTACGTCAAGCTCGCCGACGAGGCAGTGTGTATCGGCCCGCCGCCCGCCTTGCAAAGCTACCTGAACATTCCGGCCATCATCAGCGCGGCCGAGGTCACCGACGCCGAGGCGATCCACCCGGGTTACGGGTTCCTGTCGGAGAACGCCGATTTCGCCGACAAGGTCGAGCGCTCGGGGTTCGTGTTCATCGGCCCGCGCCCGGAAAACATCCGCCTGATGGGCGACAAGGTGAGCGCCAAAAACGCGATGATCAAGGCGGGCGTACCCTGCGTGCCAGGCTCCGAGGGTACGCTTCCGGATGATCCAAAGGAGATCGTGCGCATCGCGCGCAAGGTCGGCTACCCGGTGATCATCAAGGCCGCGGGCGGCGGCGGCGGCCGCGGCATGCGGGTGGTGCACACCGAAGCGGCGCTGCTCAACGCGGTCAACATGACGCGCAGCGAAGCCGCCGCCGCATTTAGCAATTCGATGGTGTACCTGGAAAAATACCTGGAGAACCCGCGCCACATCGAGTTCCAGGTGCTCGCCGATACGCACAAGAACGCGGTTTACCTGGGCGAGCGCGACTGCTCTCTGCAGCGCCGACACCAGAAAGTGATCGAAGAGGCGCCAGCGCCCGACCTTCCCGCCAAGCTGCGCGAGAAGATCGGCGAGCGCTGCGTCGAGGCGTGCCGGAAGATCGGCTACCGCGGCGCCGGCACCTTCGAGTTCCTGTACGACAAGAGCGAGTTTTTCTTCATCGAGATGAACACGCGCGTGCAAGTCGAGCACCCTGTGACCGAGCTCATCACCGGAATCGATATCGTGCAACAGCAGATTTACATCGCCGCCGGTGAGAAGCTGACGTTCCGGCAGAAGGACATCGAGTTTCGCGGCCACGCCATCGAGTGCCGCATCAACGCCGAGGACCCCTACAAGTTCACCCCTTCGCCGGGGCGCATCAGCTCGTACCACCCGCCGGGCGGCCCTGGCATCCGCGTCGACTCGCACGTCTACCAGGGCTACACGGTACCGCCGAACTACGACTCGATGATCGGCAAGCTGATCGCTTACGGCGCAACACGCGAGCAAGCGATCCGGCGCATGCGCGTGGCGCTCTCGGAGATGGTGGTTGAGGGCGTAAAGACAAACATTCCGCTGCACCAGGACCTGCTGCACGACATCCGCTTCCTGCGCGGCGGCGTTTCGATCAACTACCTCGAGCAGAAGCTGGCGCAGGAGCAGAAGAAGAAATAGGCATGCCCTGGCTCGCGCTCACGCTGCAGCTCGAGGAAGCCGCGGCCGAGGCATTTTCCGACGCGCTGATCGATGCGGGCGCCGTGTCGGTGGCGCTCGAGGACGCGGACGCGGGCAGCGATGCCGAAACGCCGCACTTCGCCGAGCCGTCCTGGGATGCGCCGGCCGCCTGGCGACGTAACCGCCTCTCGGCGCTGATCGAGACCGACGCCGATCCGGCTGGCATTCTCGGTGCGGCCGCGCGCGCCGCGGGGCTGGCCGAGGTGCCGGCGTACAGCGTCGCGCGCGTCGCAGACCGAGACTGGGTGCGCGCCACGCAGGCGCACTTCGCGCCCGTCACGATCGGCGAGCGGCTGTGGGTCGGCCCGAGCTGGCATGAGCCGCCTGGTTCTGAATTCGCGGTAGTGCGGCTCGACCCTGGTCTCGCCTTCGGTACCGGAAGCCACGCCACGACGCGGCTTGCGCTTGAGTTCCTCGCGCGCACGCTCGCTGGCGGCGAGCGTGCGCTGGACTATGGGTGCGGCTCCGGTATATTGGCGGTCGCCGCCGCCAAGCTCGGCGCGGCACAAGTCGACGCGGTGGACCTCGACCGGCAGGCGCTCGAGGCCGCGGCCGCCAACGCCAGTGCCAACGGCGTCGCGCTGCGGGTCTTCGCCCCGGAGGCGCTACCGCCGGGCGATTATGACGTGGTCGTGGCCAATATTCTCGCCAAGCCGCTGATGCTGCTTTCGCCGCTGCTCGCGGCTCGTACGCGCGCGGGCGGGCGCCTCGCACTTTCGGGCATTCTCATGACGCAGGCCGTGGAGGTCGCCGCCGTGTACGCCGACAGATTCGACCTCGCGGTGACGCGCAACGAGGAGGGCTGGGCGCTGCTGGAGGGGACCCGACGTTGAGCCTGGTCACTCGCTGCCCGACCTGCGGCACCGCTTTTCGCGTCCAGCCCGCACAACTTTCGGCGCGCGGCGGGCGGGTGCGCTGCGGCAAATGCGCAACCATTTTCGACGGCGTGGCGGGCCTGCTCGCAGAAAGCGCCGCGCCGACTGGCCTGCCCGAACCCTCGCCCCAACTCGGTCTGTTCGATCCGTCGCGACGCCTCGCGGCCGCGCCCGAGCCCGCCCTGTCCCCGCGCCGCGTCGCGCCGGTCCTTAGTGTCCCCGCGAGCGAACCGGCGCCAGCTGCCGCTGCAGCGCCGGCACCGGTGCGCCGCGCCGCTGTGCGCCCCCAAGCGCAGCCGCTCGACGACGATGACCTGGAAGTGGATTTCCTGGTCGACGAGGAACCGCGGCCAGCTTACACGTTTCTGTGGAGCTTTCTCATGGTGCTCGCGCTGCTTGCGCTGCTCGGGCAGGGTACCTATCGCTATCGCACGGAGATCGCGGCGCAGTTGCCCGCGACACGCCCGGCGCTGGCAGCTGCCTGCGAGATGCTCGACTGCGAGTTGCGCTTGCCGCACCGGCCCGAGCTAATGAGCATCGAATCCTCCGATCTGCAGGCCGACCCGAACCGCGAAAACGTGATTGTGCTGAGCGCCGTGATCCGCAACCGCGCGCGGTTCGCCCAGGAGCATCCCGCGCTCGAGCTGACGCTTACGGACGGCGCGGACCGCGCCCTGGTGCGGCGTGTGCTGCTGCCGAAGGACTATCTCGAGCCGCGGCGCGCAACCGAGCTTGGCGCACAGGGAATCGCGCCGGGAGCCGAAGCGCTGCTGCGCGTAAGCCTGGACGCGAGCCAAGTACGCGCCACCGGCTACCGCCTTTATCTTTTCTACCCCTGAGCAATGCCAGAACCCTCGCGCATCCTCGTAACTGGATCGATCGCCTACGACACTATCATGGTGTTCCCCGATCGTTTCAAGAACCACCTGCTAGCGGACCAATTGCACATCCTGAATGTCTGCTTCCTGACGCCCGAGATGCGGCGCGAGTACGGCGGCACCGCCGGCAACATCGGCTACAACCTGAAGCGGGGGGGGGGCGCGGCGCGGGG
>Ga0214471_10000048_pt1 | contig 127067 bp, 103 predicted proteins | sample RVTome_5_FD_207665 | JGI IMG/M metagenome (GOLD analysis project Ga0214471, IMG submission 207665) | Soil microbial communities from uranium-contaminated site in the Upper Colorado River Basin, Wyoming, United States - RVT142D155 | ecosystem: Environmental > Terrestrial > Soil > Contaminated... | reverse complement strand
CGTGCGCCCCCACAACCGTGCACCCCCCCACCGCCCAATGGCCTACAGGTAGGGCGAAAACAACCGCGCGATCCCGTCGCGCACGCGAATCCAGAGCGGCCGCCGATCGAGATCTTCGCCGGTCAACCCACGCGCCGCGTCCCGCCGCGCCGCGAACAGCGCTTCCATCTTTCCCCCAAACACCGTGTCGTAACACTCGACGTTGAACTCGAAATTCAGCCGCAGACTGCGGGGATCCCAGTTGGCCGAGCCGAACAAGGTCCAGGCACCGTCGACCACCACCAGCTTGGTGTGATCGAACGGTGGTGGTGACCAGTACACGTCACAACCTCGCTTCACGAGCTGCCACAGGATCGCATTGGACGCCCACTGCACAACCGGGAGGTTGCTCCGACTCGGCAGAATGATCTCGACGGTCACGCCGCGTAGCGCCGCGATGTTCAACGCACTGATCATGGCCGCGTCGGGAAGGAAATAGGGCGTCACGACCCGAACGCTGCGCCGCGCGGTGGCGATCGCCCCTTGAATGGTCCACCGCAGCTTCTCGAAATCCTCATCCGGACCGTCGGTGATGCCGCGCGCGGCAATCGCGCCACGGGCCGCCAACTCGGGAAACCAGTCGGGTCCCTCGAGTACCTCTTTCGTGGTGAACGCCCAGTCCTCGGCGAAGGTCTCCATGAACTGGCGCACGACGGGCCCTCGCATCTCGAAGTGCATGTCCCGCATGGGACGACCGGGGGCGGTGCTCTGCTGGTGATGGCGACGGATGTTCATCCCACCGGTGAAGCCGACCCGACCGTCGGTCACGAGAATCTTGCGGTGGTTGCGCAGGTTCCAGAACGGCGCGCGCCATGGCAGATAGGTGGGGAGGAACCGGGCAACCCGCACGCCACGCTTGCGCAGCACGCCCACCATGGGCGGCCACGAATAGCGTGACCCCACCGCGTCCACCAGCACCCGCACGGACACGCCGCGTTGGACGGCCCGGTCCAGCGCGTCCGCGAAGGCGAGACCCGACGCATCGTGGTCGAAGATGTACGTCGAGAGCGCGACCGTGCGCGTCGCCCCATCGATGGCGGCGAGCATCCGCGGGTACGCCTCGTCGCCGTTCACGAAATACTCGATCGCGTTGCCGTCGGTGAGCGGCCGGCGGGTCACCTGGTCGACCAACGTGCCCAGCGCAATCAGGTGGTCGCGGTTTCCATCGACCTTCGTCGCGAGCACCGTGGCAGCATCGGTCAGCAGCGGAGCCGTTCCCGACAGGCGCCGGCCGACGGGGCGCAGGTCCGACGCGTGGCGTCGAATCCGGTTGATGCCAAACATGGCGTACAACACCGCGCCAACCACGGGGGCGAACCAGATCAACCCGACCCAGGCGACGGCCGCGCGCGAATCGCGCTTATAGAGGATGGCGTGGCCCGAGGCGAGTATCGCCAGCAGCACCGTGAGCGCGCCGGCAACGTACAACCAGAGTTCGGCGAGGAAATCGACGAGCACCGTCACGCCCGCAACTTAGCGCGCCCCCACCCATTGACAAATATCGGTGGCGCGAAACACCTTATTGGCCATCTCATGCGGGATTCGTATCGGTAAGCCATGACCATCACACAGCGTCGGAGGCTCAACCCTGCTGTGTGTTTCTTGTGTACACTGGCCACGGTGGCCGGTGCGTCACGGGCGGTTGCCCACTGTTGAGGAGTACGCTGATATGGCGCAGGGAACGGTGAAGTGGTTCAACGACGCGAAGGGGTTCGGGTTCGTGCAGCAGGATGATGGCGCGGACGTCTTCGTCCACCACACGGCAATTCAGGCCGACGGCTTTCGTTCGCTCGCCGAAGGCGATCGGGTCGAGTTCGAAATCAAGGAAGGCCCGAAAGGGCTGCAAGCGGCGAACGTCGTGAAGGTCAGCTAAGATCTGCTTCACCTGGTCGTATCGGCGCCGGCCCTCGGGCCGGCGCCGGTTTTTTTGCCGGCGCATTCCGGCCCCCCCCCGACCCCTTGACAGGACGCCAGGTGCTAATATTTTAGCAATAGGCTAGTTTTCTAGCATCTTGGGATGACACGTTTCTGCGTCCCGGCGCGTCTTACTAAGGAAGGAACGGCATGGCACGCGAAGCCCCATCACCCCTGAGCCGACGGGAACGCCAGATCATGGACGTGATCTATCGACTCGGCCAGGCGACGGCGCAGGAAGTCCTCGCGAACCTCGCCGATCCGCCGAGTTACTCATCCGTGCGGGCGCTGTTGCGGGTCCTGGAGGAGAAGGGCCATGTCCGCCACCGTGCCGACGGCCCGCGCTATCTCTACGCGCCGACGGTGCCGCGGGAAAAGGCGCGGGCATCCGCCCTCAAGCAATTGGTTCGCACGTTCTTCGACGATTCACCTCCGGACGCGGTCGCGGCGCTGCTCGACCTCTCCGGAAACGACCTCTCGGTAACGGAACTCGATCAGCTTCAGTCCCTGATCGACCGCGCACGCAAGGAAGGACGCTGATCATGAACGGGCTCACGCTTCTCATCGCCTTTGGCGCCGGCATCCTTCCCGGGCTGCTCGACGTCGCCGTGAAATCAACCATCCTGTTGCTGCTGGCCGCGGCCGCGGCGGCGATCCTCCGGCGTAGCGCCGCATCGCTGCGGCATCTGGTGTGGGGGCTCGGGGTGGTCGGGGTCCTGGCACTCCCCGTCCTGTCGGTCGCGTTGCCGCAGTGGACCGTGACCGTGTTGCCGTCAATCGGGGCACCCGACCCGGTGATTGCCGTACCGACGGCCAACGCCGTGGTGACAGCCGCCGTCCGGCCGGTCACGTCGGTTCCCGCATCCAGGACGGTCCGCGCGGCAATCGCACCCAGACCCGCGCGGCGCGTCGATGCCCGCGCCGCCCAACCGGCGCGGCGGGACCTCGTGGCGCCGGTTGCGGAGTCCGCCGCACCGATCGCGCCGTTGACGCGCGGGGAACGGCGCGCGGAGCCGCTCGGGATACCGTCGGTTCCGTGGACCGCGTGGATCTTCCCGGCCTGGGCCGCGGGGCTGTTGTTGGTGATGGGCGGGATCCTCGCCGGTCTCGGGCGGATCGCTCGGCTGCAGCGAGTGGCGCGGCCGGTTCGCGGTGGGGCGCGTAGGGCCATCGCACGGGAACTCACCGCCGCGCTGCGCATCCGCCGTTCGGTCCGTTTGCTCGAGATCGACGGACCCGCGATGCCGATGACCTGGGGCGCCTGGCGGCCGGTGGTGCTCCTGCCGAGCGAGTCGGCGGTGTGGGAGGATGCGCGGCTGCGGGCGGTGCTCCTGCACGAACTCGCCCACGTCAAACGATACGATTTCCTGACCCAATTGCTCGCGCGGGTTGCCTGTGCCATCTACTGGTTCAACCCGCTGAGTTGGGTGGCATCGCGATGCCTGCGCGCCGAGCGGGAGATGGCCTGCGACGACCTGGTCCTGTCGCGCGGAGCGCTGGCGTCGGACTACGCGGGTCACTTACTCGACATCGCGCGCGTGCTGCGTCCCACCAGACTTTCCACGGTGGCCACAGTATGCATGGCGCGGCCATCACAGTTGCGGACCCGGCTCCACGCGATACTCGACGCAACCCGCCGGCGCGCGATGGTGACGCCGGGCTTCGCCGTGCCCGCCATTGCGACGACACTCGCCGTGGTGCTCCCGCTGGCGGCGGCATCCGCGGCCCGCGTGGACCGCGATCCGATCCCCGCGGCGGTGAACACCGCGACCATCGCGCCGGCTATCGAAGCGGTCGCGGCCGTCGACGCAGCGTCCGTCAAGCCGGCGACGCTCAAGCAGGGACTGTTGGAACGGTTGCGGGACTTCGTGGTCGGGGACGCGCCGCCGGCGGCCGCGGTCGTGTGGTCGGGCGCACAGTCCTGTGATTGGGACACCCGGTCCGATCACATGTCGGCCTCGACCCGCGTCGACGATCATGTGTGGCGTGTGCGGATCGAAATCGGCAGTTGTGAACTGCGGATCGACGCGGAAGGCGATGTGACCTTTACGGACGACGACCGCGACGTCGCCGGCATTGCACGGAACGGGTTCTTCAGTATCGAAGAACGGTACGGCCGCACACGCCGGCGTATGGAGATGCGCCCGAGCGGATCCGGTGAGATCGAGCGCCGCTGGTTCGTTGACGGCACCGAACAGTGGACCGCTGCCGGCCCGCTCGCCACACAGGATCCCGACGCCGCCGCGTGGCTGGCCCGGGTACTCCCGGTGGTGTTCCGTCGGACCGGTATCAACGCCGAGGCGCGGGCCAAACGCATTTTGGAGCGGGACGGCGTCGACGGACTGCTGCAGGAGATCTCGTTCATCCGCAGCGACTGGGCCGCCGGGAAGTACTACGCGGTGCTGCTGAGTCAGCCCAATCTCGATGGCGCCACGATTCAGCGGGTGGTGCGCGACGCCGGGCGCCAGATCGAGTCCGACTATACACTTGGGCAGTTGCTGATCGCGGTCGCCGAACACCAGACCATCGACGCGAACGTGCAGGCGGCCTACGTCGAAGCCGCGGGTTCGATCGAGTCCGACTATCAGCATGCACAGGTGTTGCGCGCCATCCTGCGACGCGAGGGCATCAGCCAGGAATTGGCCGACGCGATGCTCCGCTCCGCCAAGAACATCGATTCGGACTACCAGCGAACGCAGGTGCTGATGGACGTGATCGCCGCCCATCCGCTCACCCAGGCGCTGACACCCGCGTTCCTCGACGCGGTCCGGGATATCGAGTCCGATTACCAGCAGACCCAGGTCATCATGGTATTGCTGCAGAAGGGGGCGCCTGATGTCGCCGTGCTCGACGACGTGTTGGCACTCACGAGCAACATCGATTCCGACCATCAGCTCGGCGCGGTGCTGCTCAAAGTGGCTGAACTGTACCCGGTGGAGACGGCCCTCCCGGCCTCATACCTGCGGGCGGCGACATCGATCGAGTCGAGCTACACCCGCGGGCGCGTGTTGCGGACGCTCCTGGCGCGCGACGGCGTGACCGAAGCGACCGCCGCCTCGATTCTCGACGCCGCCAGCACCATCGACTCCGACCACGAGCTGGGTGGCTTGCTGGCCGACCTCGCGCAACGCGGCCCCCTGTCGCCCGCCCTCCGACGTTCGTTCTTCAGCGCCCTCGGCAACATCGAGTCCGACCACACCCAATCCACGGTCCTCGGGCGCGTGATCGAGCATCAGACGCTCGACAACGAGTTGGTGCGCGCGATTCTCGCTGCGACAACGCGCGGGATCGACTCGGACCACTCATTAGGACAGGTCCTCATCAAACTCGCGGCTGCCGGCGCCGCCTCGGAAGCGCTGCGCGCCGATTTCCTGCGCGCCATCGACCAGATCGAATCCGAACACACGCGCGGCCAGGTGCTCAACGCGCTGTACCCTCGCCGCGGCGGCTGACCGGATCGGCGGGGACGTCCAGGTCGCGATCGAATACCACCGCAACGGTCTCGGCGCGACCCAAGCCGCCGACTACGGGACGGTGCTCACCAGCGCGGCGTTGGCCCGTCGCGAGTTCGGGGCATACGGCCACCTCGCCTACGGGCAAGCGTCGGTCTCCTTGTGACGCCCGGGGGGCTGGGTGTCTTGACGCAACACCAATCATCAAGTATTTTATTGAATACTTGACCATTGGATCTCAATGCCGGGCTCGTCTCGCCAGTTCAAAGACGCCATCTACGACCAGTTCGCCAGGCTGGGCAAGGCACTTGCCAGTCCGCGGCGGCTCGAGTTGCTCGACCTGCTCTGCCAGGGGCCGCGGACCGTAGAAATCCTGGCACAGCAGGCGGGCCAAAGCGTGGCGAACACGTCGCAGCACCTCCAGATACTGCGTGGTGCGCGGCTTGTGGAGGCCGACAAAGCCGGCCTGTATGTCACCTATCGCCTGGCGGGCAAGGACGTTTGCGAATTGTTCCTCGCCCTGCGGGCGCTCGCGGAATCGCGACTCGCCGAGATCGACGTCGTGACGCGTGCGTTCTTCCAGGCGCGGGAGCAGATGGAACCGGTCGACCGTGAGGCGCTCATCGCACGCGTGCGGTCGGGCGCCGTCACGCTGCTCGATGTGCGGCCGCCCGAAGAGTTCCACACGGCGCACATTCCAGGCGCGATCTCGATCCCGCTTGCGGAGCTGCCCGCCCGCCTTGCCGAGCTGCCCACCGATCGGACCGTGGTCGCCTATTGTCGCGGGCCGTACTGCGTGCTTGCGGCCGACGCGGTTCAAGCCCTCCGGAAGCAGGGATACGACGCCGTGCGGCTGGAGGACGGCGTGCTGGAGTGGCGCGCGCGCGGGCTCGATCTCACCACAACGGTCGCCCCCCCGATGCCGGCGCGATGACGCACCAGTGCCTGATCATCCTGAACGACCCGCCCTATGGGTCGGAACGCAGTTACAATGCGCTGCGGCTCGCCGCCACGCTGAGCGCGCGCGACGGCGAACACGTGCGCGTCTTCCTGATGGGCGACGCGGCGGTCGGTGCGCAACGAGGCCAGCGCGTCCCGACCGGCTACTACAACGTGGGCACGATGCTCAAAGCGGTACTCACGCGCGGCGGCCAGGTCGCCGTCTGCGGGACCTGCATGGACGCCCGCGGCATGACCGAAACGGCCCTGGTAGACGGATGCCGCCGCAGTTCCATGGACGAACTCACCGACTGGACCCAGGCGGCCGACCAGGTACTGGTTTTCTGACGGATCTTCTCGAAAGCGAGCGAGTGACATGACGGACATCGCCTACCCTGCCCTGCGGTTCTTGCACGTCATGGCCTTCGTGTTCATGTCGGTACCGCTGTTCAACCTGATCGTCGTCAACGAGCGCGCCCAACTCGGCGGCGCGTTCAGCTACGAAGCCGACACGTACATGGAGAACATCATCCGCCGAGGGGCGGGCCGGTATTTCGCCTTCCAAGGGACGGTGCTGATCTCCGGCGTGCTGCTGCTGGTGACGGGACCGCTGGACATCAACGCGCTGTTGACGAACTGGGTGGTGCTCGCCAAGCTGGTGCTGGTGTTCGCGTTAATGGGGCTCCTCTCGTTCGTCCACCTGCGCTTGCAGCCAACCATCGACGCGATCCTCGCCGAAGCCCGGCCGGATGCACCGATCCCCGACGATCTCCCGGCGCGCCTCAAGCCGCACCGCGTGTTGCGCAAGCGGCTGGCCACGTTCTGCCTGTTCCTGATGATCGTGACCATCATTCTGGGGATGCAGGTCTACAGCCGCTTCGCACCCGCGCTCACCGTGGGCCTGATCGCGCTGGCCGCGCTGTTCGCGTGGCGGGCCAACCGCACACTCGTTCGGTTCGGCTGGGTCTAGCCCGGACCATGCGCTGCTGCGCCCCTTGCTTGGCCGCCGAGCATCAGTTCGGCGAGAGAACGGCGCGGCGCGACATGGAACGGTACCGCCGGGCTGGACCGGACACGACCACCCGTCACCTCCTGGCGGCGCTCGCCGCGGTCGATCTCTCGGAGGCCGCGCTGCTGGACGTCGGCGCCGGCATCGGCGTGCTGCATCATGAACTCCTCGGAGACCGGTTCGCGTCGGCGACCCATGTCGAGGCAGCGCCCGCCGCCATCGCCGAGGCGCGGGCGGAGACGGAACGGCGCGGACATGGCGACCGGGTCCGGTTCATCCAAGGCGATTTCGTCGATCTCGCGGACGATATCGCACCGGCCGACGTCGTCACGCTGGACCGAGTCATCTGCTGTTACCCGGACTACATCTCCCTCCTCACCCGCTCAGCGGACAAGGCGCGACGCTACTATGGACTGAGCGCCCCCAGGGACCGATGGTACGTGCGGCTCGTGACGGCTCTCGAGAACCTGGGTCGCCGGGTGACGGGGAACGCGTTTCGCACCTTCGTGCATCCAACCGCGGCGATGGATCGGCTGCTACACACCGCAGGGTTCACCCTGCGGTCGCGGCGGGCCACCATCGCATGGGAAGCCTCGCTCTACGAGCGCAAGGCGTCGCCGGCCGGTTTGTCACGCTGAGGCGCCACTGCAAGGAGTCGGTTGCTACCGGGGCGGGGTCGGCGGCGAAGGCCTGGCGGGAGCGATGGGACTCGAGCGGGCTGGGAGGGGAAAAGCCGGGCTGCAGCAACGCGCGGGTGCGATCGCTTATCAGTTGGGGACGCTCGCTCGGGAGACGTGCGGGGTGCACCGCGGGAAGCTAGTCCTCAAGCCGACCGTCGTCCGTGGCCAGTCCGTATTTCTCGACCCGGTAGCGTAACGTATCGCGCGTGAGGCCGAGCAGCTCGGCGGCTCGCGTCTTGTTCCCCCGCGTGCGTTGCAGTGCCTGGTGCAGGAGATCGCGCTCGAGCATCTCGAGGTCGATCCCGCCGGCCGGCAATGCATACCCGGGTTCGAGGTCCAGCGCGCTCATTCCCGGGCGTAGTTCGTCCGGCAAATGCCCAGGCAGCAGTTCCGTGCCCTCCTCGAGAATGATCGCGCGCTCGATGACGTTCTTGAGTTCGCGTACGTTACCGGGCCACCCGTAGCGCTCCAGCATCGCAAGCGCATCCTTCGCGATCCGTCGCGCAGGTCTCCGCATGGCGTTGGTGAGCTTCTCCAGCAGGAACTGCGCGAGCGGCGCTACGTCTTCCGGCCGCTCACGCAGCGCCGGGATCAGGATCGGCACGACATTGATGCGGAAGAAGAGATCGCGCCGGAAATTCCCGTTGCGCACGGCGGACTCGAGATCCCGGTTGGTGGATGCAACGATACGGACATCGACGCTGATGTCACGCACGCCGCCGACGCGCTTGAACGTCCGTGTCTCGAGGAATCGGAGCAGTTTGCCCTGCGCGCCCGGTGGCAGGTCGCCGATTTCGTCCAACAGCACCGTCCCGCGGTCGGCGAGTTCCAACAGGCCCAGCTTGCGCTCTCGCGCATCGGTGAACGCGCCCTTCTCGTGTCCGAACAGTTCGGACTCCAGCAGCGTCTCCGGCAGCGCCGTGCAGTTGATTTCGAGAAACGGGAACTCGGCGCGATCGCTGCGGGCATGGATCGCCTGCGCTACGACCTCCTTGCCGACACCGCTCTCACCACGTACGAGCACGGTCGTGCCTTCACTCGCGCCGACCTTGTCCACCAGATCCACCACCCGCTGCATCGCCTCCGATCGGCCGACGATCTCGACGCCGGCAAACCGCCAACCGGCCTGTCGCCGCAGCCCGGATACCGCCCGCCGCAAGCCCCGCGTCTCGAGTCCCTTTTCCAGTGTGATGAGCACGTCTTCGAGCTTCGGCGGCTTTTCCAGGAAATGGTAGGCCCCGCTCTTGACCGCCTCGACCGCGGTCGAGATGTCCCCGTGTGCGCTCAGCATGATCGCGGTGAGGTCGGGATCCGCCTCGCGGAACTCGCGCAGCAGATCCATCCCGCTTCCGTCAGGCAGCTTGAGGTCGAGCAACACGGCGTCCGGTCCGGAACGCGCGAACTCCTCCCGCGCCCGCTTGGCGCTTTCCGCCACGGTGACGCGATATCCCGCATCGGTGACGTGGGCCTCGAGCCAGACACGGATGAGCTTCTCGTCGTCCACGACCAGGATGTGTCGCGCCGCGTTCGTCACGATCGTACCTGCTCGTGGTCCAGCGGCAGCACGACCACGAACGTGGCCCCTCCCCCCGGCGTCTCCTCAACCCGCAGCGTTCCCCCGTGGCGACTGACAAGTTGCTGAGAAATCGAGAGTCCCAGGCCCGTGCCCTGGTGTTTGGTGGTGAAGAAGGGCCGCAGGATCTCTTGGCGCATGTCCTGCGGTACCCCCGGACCGCCATCGCTGACCGAGATCGCGACGGTCGTGTCGTCACGCCACGATCGGATGGTCAAGCGACCCCCGGCCGTCATCGCCTGGATGCCATTGAGGCCGAGGTTGACCAGCACTTGCACCATCAGCTCCGGATCGAGACGGACGACGATGGGCGTGGCGTTCGGCTGCGGATGGACCTCGACTCCCACGGCTCGCGCCTGTGGATCGATGATGCGGCTCGCGCGGTCAACCAGCAGGTTCACATCGACGGGCATCTCGCGGAGTTCCGGTGGGCGGGCATAGCGCAGCAATTGCGTGGTGGTGGCCTCCATGCGCCGCAGTTGTTGCTCGGCCTCCCGCAGCAGCGGCTGCGCCGGGTCGCCCGGCGGGATCCGTTTGAGGGCAAGGTCGATCGCGCCGAGCACCCCGGTAAGCGGATTGCGGATCTCATGCGCGACGCCGCTCGCGAGTTCACCAACCGTGGCGAGCTGATGCGTGCGTTCGAGTTCGATCTTGTGCAGGCGCTCAATCTCACGCCGTGACTGCATCAGGTCTTGCGCCATCCGATTGTACGAGATCACGAGCGAGCCGACTTCGTCCCTGCTGGCTGTGCGAAGCGGCGTGAACGATTCCGAGCGGCCGAACGCCCGCACGGCGTCCGCGAGCTCGCGCAACGGCGTGGTGACGGTTCGCGCCGCCAGCGCACCGGTCACGATCAACAGGGCGACCAGGACGACCGTCCCGATCAGGGTGAGATTTCGCACGCGCGCGACCTGCGCCAGTGCCATGTCGAGCGGCAGCACGGCGGCGACAAACCAGCCCACGTCGGCGACGGGTGCCACGGCAACCATGAGCGGGTTGCGGCCCGTGCCCCCCCGGACCACACTCGCGGTGTCCGGCCTGAAATCGCCAACGCCACTTCGCAGTTGCTCCACCCCGTGTTCGTGCGCCGTGAAGATCGCGTGCCCCTCCCTGTCCAGGACCCCCACTTCCGCCCCGGCCATCAGGTGCTCGGGCACGGCGAACAGCCGCGAGAAGTCCGCGGCACGCACGTGTCCTTCGAGCCATGGTGCGCGGGCCCCGCCTTCCTGACCCAACCCGATCACGTACGCGTGGACGCTCCCCTGCTCCACGTGCAACCCCACGCGATCCACGGCCCAATCCGCCGCCGGCGCGTGCGCCGGCCATCGCGGCTCGACGTCGCCGAGCGCGACAGACGCGATGACGTCACCCTGCGCGTCTACCAGGCGCAGCCCATCGAACACACCGTCCTCCGGAAGCGCCTGACGCAACGCGAACTCGAGCCGCGTCGGCCCTCCGTTCGACGACGCATCCACGGAGAGCTGCCCGACAATCGTGCGGAGCAGCAGATGCTGCCGACGGAGTTCCGTACCGAGATGCACCGCCTGTTGCGCCGCGAGGTCGCGCAGGGCGCTTTCGGCCTGGCGGGTAATCGCGGAGCGACTGGTTCGGTATCCGATGCCGATCGCCGCGGTTAACGGCACGACGCCGAATCCGAGCAGCAGCAAGAGCAGTTTCCCCCGAAGCCCGATGGGCTTGCGTTCAGCCATCGCGACGCTGCTTCCCCCCGCCCCTGCGGGGCTTTTGACCCGACCGCCAAGCCAAACGGCCCATCATCCGGCCGCCACACCACGCGTCCAAAGCGATCTAACCTCCTGCAAGTGAACAAGTTCGGAACATGGCCTCGCCGGTGTGCAAGTTGCCGCTGGTACAAGCGAAGGCGCAAGTGTCGGGCCCGGAACCATGCGCGGAATGCGCCGGAGTCGGCAGCCCGCCGATGAATGACGACAAACACGATCGAGGGACCCACGATGAAAACGGGAATCGCATTCGCAATCGCCCTGGCGCTGGCCGGCAACCCCGCCGTGGCACAGCAGCATGATCATGGGAGTCAGGCCGACAGCGGGTCCGCCAATCAGATGGCCTGCCGGTCGGACATGATGAACATGATGGGCATGGTACAGATGCTGGGAGAACGTGGTCAGCCGGGCATGATGCAAGGCGAGGACATGCGGGCGATGGCGGCGCACCAGATCATGCGTGACGTGATGCGGCTCATGCCCCACCGCGTGCTGGCGCTGCGGGACAGCCTCGGACTCGACGCGGAGCAGGTGCACCACCTCGAAGCGCTTCGCACCGAATTGCTGCAAAGCCAGCCCGACGACGCGATGATGCGCCGCCACGAAGCCTTGCGCCGCGCGTTCGAAGCCAAGCACCCCGATCCGCTCGGGGTGCGGGTCGCGACCGAAGAGCTCATGTCCTCGCACGCGCAGATCCACGCGGCCCAGATCGTGGCTGCCGCAACGGTGCGCGGGCTGTTGACCGGGCCGCAGCGCGAGCGACTCGAAGGTCTGATGCCGTGCCCCATGAACCCGGGCGAGATGAACGGCATGATGCCGCACGGGATGATGCGGGACCGGCACGACCGGGATTCCCCAAACGACGCGTCACACGCGCGCCGGTAACAACCGTCCCGCCCTCGCGCGAATGGGAGGTCGCATGAGCGGCCATGAGTGGCGGGGACGCGAATCCATATCGCTCGCGCGGCTCGAGATCCCGGTGGTCAACTTGTCCTCTGCGGGCGCCGCAGCTTCGCTCGCCGCTCGCATCAAGCGATTCGCGGGAGTTCACAGCGCTGCCGTGAACCCCATTACCGAGCGTGCGGTCATCACGTACGACCCCGCGGTGACCGACCCGGCAAGGCTCGTGAGTTTGGAGATCGCGCGCCCGAGGAAGCGGGGCTGGTGACCTGGGGTAAATGCCCCACTTGAGGGGCTCGCTCCCCCGCCAACCTCACGACAACTTGCGGGACGACGCCACCTATACTGTTGTCAGTCAACGAATTACGTGCCTGCGTCATTGGGCCCGGCTTCTGCCCATGAAGGCCGCGAACCCATTTGAGAGGAATGCAACGTGGCATTCGGAAAGGCGCTCGTCGCCATGGATCGACCGTGCCGGGAGGATGGGAGGATCGAGGCGAAACCGCGCAGGCACCGAGCGGGTCCGCGGACGGCCGTGGTGGTGGCGGCTCTCGCGGTGCCCGTTCTGGCGAGCGCGCAGGGGACCGATACCCTCCGACTCGCGCAGGTCATCGCAACCGCCCGCGAAGCCAACCCGATGCTGGCGGCTGTCCGGCTCCGAGCCGATGCCGCTGCCGAGCGCGTCCCGCAGGCAGGTGCCTGGGCCGATCCGATGCTGTCGGTCGGTCTCATGAACCGGCCGATCGCCGGATTCGACTCCGACCAACCGATGACGATGAATACGGTGCAGCTTACGCAGCGCTTCCCGTGGCCGGGCACCCTGGGCTTCGCCGGGGAGCGGGCCCGAAACCTCGCCGAGGCGGATCGCTTTGAGGTCGACGAGGCGGAACGGTCGCTGGTGGCGCGCATCGAGGGGCTCTACTATCGGCTCGCGTTCATGGACCGGGCCATCGGGGTCATGGATCGCACGCGCGGTCTCCTGCGCGACTTCTTTCAAGTGTCGCGGGCTCGGTACTCGGTGGGTCAGGGCCTGCAACAGGATGTGCTGCAAGCGCAAGTCGCCATCGCGCGGATGACCGAGGACATCACCGTCATGGAACAGGACCGCGTCGCGATGGCGGCGCGGCTCAATGCGCTGCTAGGCCGGCCCGCGACCGTGCCGATCGGGGCACTCGAGCTTCCCTTACCAGGTGACTCCTTGCCTGCCGTGGACGCCCTGATGCAGACGGCCAAGGCACGGCGCCCGGCCCTGCTTGCCGCGGCCGCCCGCGTGCGTGCCGCCGAGGCGGGATACCGTGCGGCACGGCGGCGGCTGTACCCCGATGTGAGCGTGACACTCGCGTACGCGGCCCGACCGCAGTTCGACAACTTCGTGACGCTCATGGCCGGCGTCAGCATCCCCCTCTGGGCGGGCGCCCGGCAGCTCCCGATGCGCCGAGAGATGCAGGCCATGCACGCGATGGAAGAAGCCCGGGCGCTGGACCTGTACAACGAAACCTTCGCCCGGCTGGCTGAGCTGCGCGCTCAGGCCGAGCGCGCTCGGAACCTCTCGGCACTCTACGCGACCGCCGTGCTGCCCCAGGCGCGGGCGGCCGTCGAGGCGGCGCTGTCGGCCTATCGCGTGGGACGCCTCGAATACACCACACTCGTGCAGAACGAGATGACCGTGAACCGTTACGAAATCGAAGTCGTGCGTCTCGCCGCGGAGTTCCGGCAGGCACGGGCACAGATCGAAGCGCTACTCGGCGCCGCGCCGGGAGGAGCATAGATGAGAGCCAACGCGTGGATACCGCTCGTCGCGCTCGTGGTCGCGATCGCGTGCGGAGAGGACCCGGATGGCGCAGCGTCGATGGGCGGGATGACCGCCGAGGAACACGCCCGCATGCAGGCCGGGGGCACGCAGGGCGCGTTCGACAGCACCGGAGCGGCGGTCCGCCAGCCGATCCACCTGACTCCCGAGCAGGAGCGGGCGTTGGGCGTCGTGTACACGAGGCCGCGCCTGGAGTCGCTGGTCCGAACGATCCGCACGGTTGGCGAGATCATGGCGGCCGAGCCCAATGTGGCCGACGTCACCCTGAAGATCGAGGGATTCGTCGAGCAACTGTTCGTCAACACCACGGGCGAAGCGGTGCAGCGCGGCCAGCCGTTGCTTTCCATCTACAGCCCGATGTTGGTGGCGGCACAGGAAGAGTTGCTCACGGCGCACCGGCTTGTCGCGCAGGTGGATGCGACGGCCGGGGAGGCGTGGCGCAACGCCCAGGCCACGCTCGATGCAGCGCGGCGCCGCCTGACCTACTGGGACATCACCGAGGAACAGATCGCCCGGTTGGAAGAGACCGGCGAGGTCACCAAGACGATGACCCTGGTCTCCCCGGTCAACGGCATCGTGCTGGAGAAACACGTGCTCGCGGGCCAGCGGGTCATGCCCGGCCCGCGGCTCTTTCGTATCGCCGACCTGTCGAGCGTGTGGGTGGAAGGTGAAGTATTCGAGCAGGACCTTCAGTTTGTTCGGCTCGGGGCCCAGGCACACATCGAGGTCGCCGCGTATCCCGGAGAGCACCTCATGGGTCGCGTGAGTTTCGTCTATCCGACCGTTGATGTCCGAAGCCGCACGAATCGCGTCCGCGTCACCACCCGCAACCCCGGGCGTCGGCTGAAGCCCGGCATGTTCGCGACCATCTATTTCGATTCCCCGCTGGGCCGCGACGCCGTCACCGTGCCGCTGGAGGCGGTGATCATCACGGGCGAGCGAAACCTCGTATTCGTCCGGGACGCGGAGGGCATGCTCGCTCCCCGCGAAGTCGTGCTCGGCGCCCGCGCCGGGAATCGCGTGCAGGTCCTGCAAGGTCTCTCGGAGCATGAGACGATCGTAAGCTCGGCCAACTTCCTGGTCGACGCCGAGTCCCGTCTGGGAAGTACCGGTGGAGCCATGCCCGGAATGCAGCACGGTCCGGCCGTGGAGCCGGACACGGCACCGGCGCCCGCGGAGCATCGCCATGATTAATGCGGTGATCGCATGGTCGCTGCGGAACCGTGTGCTGGTGCTGCTGGCCACCGCCGCGCTGATCGGCGGCGGGGTGTGGGCGATGATGACGACGCCACTCGACGCGATTCCGGATCTCTCCGACGTCCAGGTCATCATCCAGACCGATTTCCGCGAACAGGCTCCGCAAATCGTCGAGGATCAGATCACCTACCCGATCGCGTCGGAAATGCTCAAGGTGCCCGGCGCTCGCGTCGTACGCGGTTACTCCTTCTTCGGGCTGAGTCTGGTCTACGTCATTTTCGAGGACGGGATCGACATCTACTGGGCCCGGTCGCGCGTGCTGGAGTACATGAACGGCATCCGCCGCCAGCTGCCGGCGGGGGTCGAGCCGGTGCTCGGGCCCGATGCGACCGGCGTGGGCTGGGTGTTCGAGTACACGCTCGAGTCCGACAGCCTCGACCTCGCGCAGCTCCGTACGCTCCAGGATTGGTACATCCGGTATCAACTCACCGCGGTACCGGGCGTCTCGGAGGTCGCCAGCGTCGGTGGCTTCGTCAAGCAGTACCAGGTCGAGGTGAACCCCGAGCGGTTGCGAGCCTTCGACATTCCGGTCACGCGTGTCGCCCAGGCGATCGGTGCGCACAACGTCGACATCGGCGCGCGGGTGCTCGAGATGGGTGGACGCGAGTACATGATTCGCGGTCTCGGCTATCTCGATGGAATCGGTGACATCGAGAACGTCACTGTCGGCGCGACTGCGAACGGTACGCCGATCCGAGTCGCCGACGTCGCGACGGTCCAGATCGGACCGGCACCACGACGCGGGGCCGCCGATCTCGACGGCAAAGGCGAAGTTGTCGCCGGAATCGTTGTCATGCGGTTCGGGACCGACGCGCTGAAAACCATCGAGGCGGTGAAGACACGCCTCACCGAGATCGAGACGGGCTTGCCGGCCGGCGTGCGGCTCCGCACCGCGTACGACCGCAGCGACCTCATCCACCGCGCGATCGACACCTTGAAGGAAAAGTTGATCGAGGAGTCGATCATCGTCGCGGCGGTCGCCGTGCTGTTCCTGCTGCACTTCCGCTCGGCACTCGTCGCGATCATCACGCTTCCCCTCGGCATCTTGATCTCGTTCATCGTGATGCGCTGGATCGGGGTCAGCGCCAACATCATGAGCCTGGGCGGGATCGCCATCGCCATCGGGGCCATGGTGGACGGCGCCATCGTGATGATCGAGAACATGCACAAGCACCTGGAGCGGGCCGAGCCGGGCACGAACCGCTGGGACATCGTGCTGGAAGCGTCGAAGCAGGTGGGCCCCCCGCTCTTCTTTTCGCTGCTCATCATCACGTTCAGCTTCCTGCCAGTGTTCTCGCTGGAGCAGCAGGAGGGACGGCTGTTCAAGCCGCTGGCCTTCACCAAGACCTTTGCCATGGCGGGCGCCGCCTTCCTGTCCATCACGCTGGTCCCCGTCCTGATGGGCTACCTCATTCGGGGGAAGATCCGGTCCGAGCGCGCGAATCCCATCAACCGGGCGCTCCAGTGGGTTTACACCCCGGTCATTCGGTTCGCCCTGGGGTCGCCCTGGCTCGTCATCGCGGGCGCGGCGGTCGTGCTCGGGGTGACCGTGGTGCCCTGGAAACGGCTGGGGAGCGAGTTCATGCCGCCGCTGCATGAGGGGTCGGTGCTGTTCATGCCGACCACGGTCCCGGGGGTGTCCATTGCCCAGGCCAGGGAAATCATGCGGTACCAGGACAGCGTCCTCATGACGTTCCCCGAAGTCGAGCGGGTGCTGGGAAAGGCGGGACGCGCCAGCACGGCGACCGACCCCGCGCCGCTCGACATGTACGAGACCACCATCACGCTCCAGCCCGAAAGCGAGTGGCGGCCGGGGGTGACTTATGACCGACTCATCGCCGAGTTGGACCAGGCGGTGCGGATGCCGGGGGTCACCAACGCATGGACGATGCCCATCAAGGGCCGCATTGACATGCTCGCGACCGGCGTCCGGACGTCCGTGGGCGTCAAGATCTTCGGCCCCAACCTGGACACCCTCCAGGCCCTCGGCCTGCGGGTGGAGCGCATCGTGCAGGCGGTGCCCGGAACGCGCAGCGCCTTCGCCGAGCGCAACGTCTCCGGCTACTACGTGGACATCGACATCAACCGCGCGGAAGCCGCGCGCTACGGCCTCAACGCCGGCGACATCCACGACGCCATCATGGCCACCGTGGGCGGCATTGACGCCGCGGTAACCGTGGAAGGCCGGGAGCGCTACGCCGTCAACGTCCGGTACCCCCGGGAGCTGCGGGACAATCTCGCGAAGCTGCGCGAGGTGATTATCCCCACGATGATGGGCGCGCAGATCCCCCTCGGCCAGTTGGCGCGGGTCGAGGTGGTGCAGGGGCCGATGGCGGTGAAGACGGAGGACGCCTTCCCCACGACGACGATCTACGTTGACATCGAAAGCCGGGACGTGGGCGGCTACGTGCACACGGCGCAGCAGGCAGTGGCGGAGCAGTTGACGCTGCCTCCCGGCTACAGCCTGGTGTGGAGCGGGCAGTTCGAGTCCATGCAGCGCGTAACGCAGAAGCTGCGGCTGGTGCTGCCGGTCACCATCGCGATCATCTTCCTGCTGCTCTATTTCAATTTCCGCGGCGTGACCGAGTCGCTGATCGTCATGCTGTCCGTGCCGTTCGCGCTGGTGGGTGGGATCTGGTACCTCTGGCTGGCGGGCTACAACACCAGCGTCGCGACCTGGGTGGGGCTCATCGCGCTGGCCGGCGTGGCAGCCGAAACCGGCGTGGTGATGCTCATCTACCTGGACGAGGCGTATCACAAGCGCGCGCTCGAAGGCCGAATGCGGGACGGCGCCGACGTGGCGGAAGCGGTGCACGAAGGGGCGGTCGGACGCCTGCGTCCCAAGATCATGACGGTCGTAGCGATCACCGCGGGGCTGGCGCCGATCCTGTGGAGCCACGGGACGGGAGCCGACGTGATGAAGCGGATCGCGGCGCCCATGGTCGGCGGGATGGTCACGTCGACGGTGCTCACCCTGGTCGTGATTCCGTCCATCTACCTGCTGTGGCGGCGCTGGCAGGTCCGCCGCCGGCCGGATGTCGCCGTGCGCGACGCGCTGCGCGACGAGATGGCGCTCGCGCCGGCCGAATAGGAGGCACCGCTGAATCAGATGGGGGAAGTCCGGGCGATCGTGCGGATGGAGATGCTCGGCCGGGTCGTGCACCGGCTGAAGGAGTGCGGCTGTCCGCGGCTCACGGTCACGCGCGTCCACGCGATCGGGGCCGGCGCGGACCCGGCACGCGGCCCATACGGGTCGCTAAGGGGCCTCGATCCCGTATTCAACAATGCGACATCGATGATGCCGAACCTCGGCCTGACGAGGCCGCAGGTCGACGCGATAACCGCGTACCTGGCGGCACGAGCCCGGTAACGCCTACCCTCCAGCCACAGCCACCGGCCCCGGATCCTTACTCGGGGTCGGGTGGGGGGTACAAGTCAGTCCGATTCGCCCGCTCGACGCACGTTGCGTGACGACCAGTGGATGTGCACGATACGCCATCCGTCAGGCGTGCGACGCAGGAGCATCGTCTCCGTGCCGCTGGCGTCGATCTCGCGGTCACGGAACGTGCCGGTCGTCCGCGACTGGCTCAACACGATCGCCACAGCGTCACGGACGTCCGCGCGCGTGGCGGTGACCGCGCGCGTGGTGGCGGAGGCGAACGCCATGTCGGCTTCCAAATGGTGGGTACGATACTCGTCCCGCGAGGACTCGACCCCGCCGGACTCGTAGATCACGACGTCCGGATCGAGTACGGCGAGCGCGGCGCCGCTGTCGGCCCGTGCCAGGGCCTCGTGGAACGCGCGAACGACCTCGTCGGGACTCTGCGCGATGGCGCGTGTGGCGGTGAGCAGCATGATGACGGCGGTCAGCGTGAGGCGAGACATGGACACTCCCGGAAAGAACGAGTGTCGTAGTCTCACCCCCGCGCGCGCCGCCCGCTAGATTCCGCCCATGTCGGCTCCGCCCGGTTCCCCGCGCATCGTGCAGGTCGACGCCGACGCGTTCTACGTCCAGGTCGCGCGGCTAGTCGACCCGGAGGGCGCCGGCAAGGCCGAGGTCGTGCTGGTGGGCAGGTCACCGGAGCACCGCGCGCTCGTCACTCATGGACCTGTTCCTTGACGTCCTGAGCACCGCAAACCGGAGAATCAGTTCGCTGGCACCCAGCCGGTGCGGTGTGCATCGTGCCGCCACATGGCCCACGGCGCGGTGCGGTCCGGCGGGTGACTCCCGAACAACGCGTAGACGTGGGTTCCCGCCGAGGTGTAGACCGTGCCGTCCGGCCCGATCGCCGACGAGCCCGCGAACCACGCCGAGTCCCCAGTCACCGTACGCGTTTTCCACCGGAGCGCGCCATCAGTGCCGATCGCGTAGAACGCGTCCTGGCCCACCATGTACAACACGCTGTCCGCCGCTAACGCCGGCCCGCCGATCCATCCGAACCAGCGTGGTCTTGGTCCCGGATGCCTCCAGAGTTCCGCGCCATCCGCGCTCCACGCCACCAGCCCGTCCTGCAGTTGCACAAACAGGCGGCCGTCTGCCGTCACCACCGGTTCGCTTACGCCGGTACCGCCCGGGGGGCTCTGCCACAGCTTGGCCCCGGCGGTGGCGGCGTTCATCGCGAGCAACTGGCGCGGCCACCCCCTCATCAGCCATCAGGCCATTGTCCAGCTCATCGCCCGCACGACCACGCGGTCCGGCCTGATCGTGCGCGCCGCACTGGATCGCAAGCACTATAGCACGCAGGTCAAAGTCAGTGACGAACAGCTGGCAAGCGTGCGCCTCACGCTCCACGAGTTCCACGGCGATTGGAACTACACGATCTCGCCACGGCGTCGCTGACCGGCGAGGTGGAACTCGTATACTTTATTTCTGCGCGAGCCCTTAGCGAAACTCGCAGGCCTCCGTCCACTACGCTTCCAGACACGCTGGGGGCGCAGATTCGGAGCCCACTACCGTCACTTGGTGGCTATCGGAGTCGTTAAGTCCGTCGCGCACAGTGAGTTTCAGAACGAAGCTCGGAGCACCGTTCATGCCATCCGAGTACTGGGAGCCGTTTCCAACTAAGGACCCATCCCTGCGCCACTCGTAGGAATACGGCAGAGAACCACCAGAGGGTGACGCGACCCAAGTGCAAACCAGGGTGGGTTGGATGAGGAGTGGTCCGCCAATCGACGTGGAGAGGGGCCCCGGCGGCGGGGCGACTGGGTCGGAGACCGCTAGGAAGGCATCGATTCTCCCGAAGCCGAACTTGGGATCGCGACCGACAGGACCCAGATCGATGACCGCGTGGGAGGTAAGGTGAAAGCGAACCTGTTCGTTGGTCCAAGTTGGATGAAGAGACCAAACGAGAGCAGCGACGCCTGCGACCGCAGGAGCCGAATACGAAGTTCCCCACACATCTCGGACGTACTTTGGCAGACAAGCTGAACACCCGTTAGGAACAAACGGTATGGTCGTAGTCTTGACATAGTAGGGGGCTGACAGTTCAACCTCCGGTCCTGTTGAGCCGAGCGCAGTGTTGTCGTCGGGCGAGACGCCAGAGACGGCGATAACGGCAGCGTACTTCGCCGGATACCCGACTGGCTGGGACGGATCATTCCCCGTGGCTGCGATCAGCAGATCGCCGGAAAGGTGGCTTTGGTACACGGCCTCCGCCACGTCCGGGAAATCAACCGATCCCGACCAGCTCATGTTGATCACGTCATTCGAGCCGTTCTCCGATGCCCACACTAGGGCCGCGGTCTCGGCATCCGTGCTGCAACCATTCTCTCCCAAGATGGGCACACAGACCTTGTAGTACCCGAATTCAGTGATCGGTACAACGCCGACAACGTCGATTGTATTGTCACGCGCAAACGCGACACCCGCAACTTGAGTGCCGTGCCCGTTAATCGGGTCGTCACAGTCGGTCTCTTCGGGCCAGAGGAAAGTCAGGCACGTCATAGGATCCAAGATCGTCGACCAGTGCGGCAAGTCTCTGTGTGTATCCTCTCCATCGTAGACTCCCGTATCGAGAATCAGGATTGGGTGACCGACTGCGCCTCGCGTCGAGTCCCATGCGCTTGGAGCGCGGATTTGCTGAAGGTTGTATGGGATCGTCTGGCCAGATGCGACTGGTCCGGGGGTGTGAGAGCCACGTCCATGCCTGACAGCAAGGGTGGAGGACCCGACCGGGAGGACGTATTCAACGAACGGGCTTTCCAGGAGGGCCTTTGCGGAAGCAGGATCTATGCGAGCAACCACACTCGGGAGGTTTCGGAAGGGCATGTAGATTTCGCCGCCGAAAGCCGTCACCAATTCACGACCAGATCTGATCGATGCCTCAGAAATCGGCGGCTGAGTCGCAAGAGTGTCGTCCCCAATAATCGAAAGCCGCGCCGTTACTCTCAGTCGGCTTGGATCCTTGAACCTTATGTGCACTCGCCCACCTGCGTTTCGCACTGCTGCGATGAGCTGGTCGGGGTCGGCGAGAAGGTCCGTATTGCGCCCAGACCAAGTGATCGGGGGGCGGGTTCCAAAGTTACGTGGGGGGCCAAAGATGGCGGCGCCGACGGTGGATTGTGCTTGCGATCCCATCACCTCAAGATCCGGCCCGAGCGGTAGGCTGTCTTCTGCAACATCGTCGCGCCGACAGGCAGGCACTGCGAGCGTTAAGACGCCCAACGACAGTATTCCGAGCCTCATGTGGAACACTCCCAACATCAGTTCGCTACAGCTGTCGCCTGCATCACACTTCCATCCGGTTGATGGTAGGTTGCAGTGATTCGAGTCCCAGACGTCACCTTGAGTGCCCCACCGAGCCAGCTACCGGTTGGGACTGTCACCCGCGCGCTCTGCTGCTGACCGCCCGCGAGCCGGCTAACGCCCACATACGAAACTCGCTCGATGTGTGAGTCACCTTCGAGTTCTGCTCTTGCTTCATCCAGTGCAGGCCCGAAGATGTGCACCGAACCACCCTCACTACCCCCGAGAATCCACGTCAGAACGAATTGCCCCTGGACGCGCTGAAGCACTGGCTGAAGAACGCTGCGACGAAAGCCCAACTTGAGCTTCACGGTCAACCTGTCGCACAGGATGGGCTGGAGGCTATCTCCACACAATCTGCGCTCGGCCCAATAGACGCTGGGTTGGGAGGCCCCGCTGGTCGCGATGTCGAGCCTCAGCGCGGCTGAATCGGCCAACTGCTCCCCGACGGCGAGCAAGGCCACTATCTCGAGTGCGCGACCAGGCTCGGGGGCAGAATCGGTGAATGCTAGGGCCGACAGAAGGGGCACGCTTTCCTCCCGGCCGGCATCTGTAGCGACGCCACAGGACATCAGGCAGACCACCACAACGGGATCAATTGTGCGGATGACAGTGGTTCGCAGTTCCACAGTTCTGAAGGCAGCGTCGGTGAACCACTTCAGAGGGCCAGCAAACCGACCAGCAGGACTCAGAGGATCCCAAGCTAGTATTCGCGGCATGAGTCACTCCCCTGCAACCGAAAAGACCTCACATTGTCAATGTGATCAGCACCGAGCAAGGAGTCAACTGATACCCGACACCTCAGCCGGGGATTCCCAATGAGGTGCCCGGCCACAGGGTCGAGTCCAGTGGCGTTCGCAGAACTCCGTCACAGTATGCGTCGTTGATGACAGCTGCGCTGTGTCGCACAAACAGCCTGGCGACAACGCCGTTAGCGCTACTTCGGCTTCAAAAGCATCACGGTGCGGTCGGAAAGGCGTAACGGGAACGCAGCCCACTTTCACTCGAGATCTAAAGCACCAGACCCTCTCCCTGCTTCCACCCTGTCCGCGTCGTTCAGCGGCCAGCTGATAACAACCGACCACATCGGACAACTGGCTGGAACGCAGCGCGGGGAAGTGGGCTGGGGCCTCGGGTTCGCGATCCGCCGTCGTGTGCGGGATGGCGACATCGGGAGCACGGGAACGTTCGGGTGGGCCGGCGGGACCGGTGCGCAGTGGTGGGTCGATCCGATCGAAAATATCGTCGCCGTGCTCGTGACACCGTGCGCGCCGCCGGTGCACCAGGAAGTCTTCCAGCAGTTCGAGCGCTTGACGTGCGCCGCGTTGGTGGAATCGCGGGCGGATCCGCAGCGCTAGCGAGCTCCGTACGACGAGAGGGGGGTTAGACGCGGCGAGATCCCGCCACGCGCCGGTCTCGAAGCTGCCCGCCTTTGCGCGCCGTGCCGACGGTCAGTCGACGATCACGTGGCGGGAGGCTCGCTGGTCATGTGATCCAGGCAGATGTAGCTGTAGCTGCCCGAGTCGGCGACGATCCCCCTGAAACTTCCCTCTCCGTCGGGCTGTGCGTGTTGCGGCGCCAACGCGTCGTCACCCACGAATAGCCAGAAGGTCGCGTGGAGGCGTTCATCCGAAACGACCCGGACTCCGATGTCCACCCTGCCCGAGGTGGTTAAGGTGTTTGCGGAGACACGGACGCTGGTGCTCGACTTCCCGCCCAGATCGGTCTGGCCGGCGTCGGGCTCGAGCCCGCCGTCGCCGGTCTGGAACTCCAACGCGACTGGAACCGCCGGAACGGGGATTCCTGCCGCATCGGTGATCTGGATCGACAGGCGCGTCGGCGCAGCGCCAGGGTCGACGCGCTCGTTGTCGCCGTGGATCTTGCGAATCGGTGCCGTGGGACCAGGGTCGGGCGCTTGCGGCTCGCTGCCGCAGGCAACCACGAGTCCGGCTCCGGTGAGAAGGAGCGTTGGCGCACGGACCGTGGGATCGGGCTCCGTCTTGTCTCTAATGAACGCGAACGGCTCGGAGCGTGGTGGGAACCCGATCTCCGCCGGTGCTGGACGAACACATAGCTGGGCTCGCGCTCGCATATGACCTCGGTCAGAGCACGCGGCTCGGACGGGGCAGCCTACGACGCTAGTACACGCGGCCACAAATACCCTCACGCACTCACCACATCGTTTTCACCCCGGAGCACGCTGAGGGCACAGAGGGGCAGTCGGTCGAATGCGCGGCGGACGTTGGGTTCTCTGGGGTCTCCGCGGTCTCTGCGGTCTCTGCGGTGAAAATACGTAACCGTACTAATGTACCGATGTACTAGGAACCAAACCGCTCCTTGCGGCTTGCGCCGCGCCGACGTTGCGCGGCGAGTAAACACGTGCCGGAGGGCGGCCGCCGCAGCCGACCGATAGATTGCGCGCATGGCTGTCCCCGGCACCCCGCGTATCTTACAGGTCGACGCCGACGCGTTCTACGTCCAGGTCGCGCGGCTAGGCGACCCGGAGGGCGCCGGCAAGGCCGAGGTCGTGCTGGTCGGTGGGACGCCGCAAGGCCGCGGCGTCGTGACATCGGCGTCGTACTCGGCCCGGAAATACGGCGCCCGGTCGGGCATGCCGATGGCGCAGGCGCTCAGGCTCTGCCCGGAGGCGATGGTCGTCGGCGTGCCGGGCCGCGCATGCAGCGAGCGCAGCAAGGCGATTCACGCCGCGCTCGAACGGTTCGCACCCATCGTCGAGCCCGCATCGATCGACGAGATGTATCTCGATCTCACCGGCACCGAAACGCTGTACAAGCACGAAACACTGGAGCAGACGGCGCGCCGGATTCGGGAGGCGGTACGCGCCGAGAGCGACATCGTCGTCTCGGTCGGCGGCGGCACGACGCGGCTGGTCGCCAAGCTCGCCGCCAACCGCGCCAAACCGCACCGCACCCCGGAGGCCCACGGCGTCCTGATCGTCCCGCCGGGCGAGGAAGGCGCGTTCCTCAAGACCTTCCCGCTGGCGGCGATCCCCGGGATCGGCCCCCGATTCCAGGATCGTCTGGCGGTGTACGGGCTCAAGACCGTGCCCGACGCGTTGCGGCACGATCGCGCGACGCTCGAGGAGTGGTTCGGCCAGCGGGCGGGCCACTGGCTCTACGACCGCATCCGCGGCGTCGATCCGACGCCGGTGGTGCATCGCGACCGTGCCAGGTCGATCAGCCGTGACGAGACGTTCGCCGAAAACATCGACGACGACGCGAAACTGCGCCGCGAGCTGCTGCGCCTGTCCGACCGCGCGGCCGGCGACCTGCGGACCGGTGGCTACGTGGCCCGCACGGTCACCGTGCGCATCCGCGACCGTGACTTCAAGGACCGTAGCGCCGCCAAGACACTGCGGGCGTCGGTCAGCGCGGACGCCGCCATCGCGACCGTCGCACTGGAGCTGTTCGCCAAGCTGCGGCGCGCGCGCCGGATCCCTGCACGGCTGCTCGGCGTGGCGCTGTCGCAGCTCGGTGGCGCGTCGACCGAAGAACAACTCGGCTTGTTCGCGGATGATGACGCGAGCGAGTTGGAGACCGATCGCGACCGCCGGTTGTCACGGGCGATCGATGAATTGCGGAAGCGCTTCGGGAGAGGAGTGGTCGGACGTGGGTAGCGCCTACGCGCCTGGTCAGCTTCCCCGCATGGCCGGCGGCATTCCTACGCCAACGGTGTACCACCGGCGGAATATGCCCAACGCATGGATGGACGACCTTAACTCACCTGTCCGTCAAACTGGGGGAAGACCACTGCGGCGAGTTACGTGCAGGTTGGGACAGCTAGCCCGGTCCCAGCACGACCCCGAACGTGAGCTGCCACTTCGTGCGCCGTCCGTCGGGGCGGAATGGGAGTGGTTCGTCATCGGTCCCCACGGATTCGTATCTGCTTGACGCGAACACCCACCGACTGCGCCCGACATCTTGTCGAACGGTTATGGTAGTGGACCGCGGCGCGACCCTAGTAGCGTAGAGGGACAGTTCGGGCGCGATGAGGATTTGGTAGGCTGGCTCGAGTCCGACGGGGTCGGGAATCCGCGATATCGCCGCGTACAAGGCCATCGCGACTGCGAGAGAAACTGCCGTACCGCTCTTGAATGCGCGGGCGACCTCGATGCCGCCGCCCGGTAGCCAACTGTCGATCTCAGCGGATCGCTCGAAAACGAAATCCCGCCTGACCCATGACTCCCGGGTCAACGTGAATCGGCTTGCGGCCTGCCAAGGGGATGTCGCCCGACCGAAGCGCACCTCACCCCATCCGCGAAGCACATGCTCGGACGCAGCGAAGATCACGCCAGCAAGGTCGGCTCGACGGGCGTCTCCTCGCAGGCCCGTCCAGGTTCCTCGTATCGTGAGGATCGCGGCACCATGGAACAACGATCGCTGAGCGCCGCCGCCAACCGTCGTTGCGCGGGCGCGCCAGGTATCGACGGGCGGGTCCTCCTCGGCACGACTGCTCTGGGTTTGATCATGTCGTTCCCGTCGAACGAAGAGCGTCCAGTCAACAGACGCGACCGAGCCGCCGAGGGACGCGCCGACGGCGCGCATGTCAGAAACGATGCGGCGTCGATACTGCATCATGACAACGTGGATCGGCTCGGGCCCTCCATAGCCCTCAAGCTGGTGGACCGCGCTCACGCCAACCAACGGCGTGACGGTCGCCGTCTCTACACTGCGGTTCCATCGGCCCTGAATACCAAGCCGAAGGCCACCGAACGGCAGTGCCCGCGTGATCCCAATCCCCACGGCTGGCGTTGCGCGGCGTCCGACCCGCGGCACGGGGGTTGTACGCGTCCGGTTGGCCTGCTCGTAACACCCCGGCCTAGCCAGGAATCTATACTGCAGGTTTGGTGTATTCGCATTCATGAAACGCTCGCATCGGGAACCTCCTCGCGCGGCGCACGAGCCGCCGATCCCCAGCCCCGACCGGGACTGCACCCCCTCCGGCCGATTTGGCAGCGTCCGGTCGATGCAACGGGGACAACCGATATCCCAATCCCGGTCCATTGTCACGACGCGAGGCTCGGCGGGACAGGCGGCGCACGTCGGGACTGGGTATAGGAGTTCGTTTGTTGGCTCGCAAGAGTCCCCATCGAGAAGGAGATCGGACGAAATGAGAATGTTGACGAACGTCATGCTGTTTGCAGCACTTGTGGTCGCCGGATGCGGGACGGCTACCGACCTTTCGGACTGCGAGCACAGCGCGGCAGTGGCGCTAGTGGGTTCCGACGAGGGACGCGTCGAGTATTGGAACGCCCTCCTCGACTCGGTTGCTGCGGCGGCCCCAGCCGACTCCACCATCGAGGTGCTCGTCCGCTTCGCGCAGGATCACATGAGCGACGCCGACATCACCGAAGTGTGGCAGCACGGAATCCAGGTCACCTATCGCTTCAACTTCCTTCCGGCGGTCGCCGGACTTGTCACAATCACAGACGCGCTGAGGGTTGCTGAACTCGAGCGGGTAGCGTACGTGGCCGTCTCGCTTAACGAAGGAGCAGTCCAGCTGGGATGCCGAGGCAACGGAGATCTCTAGCAGGTTGCGGAAAAAGTCAGGAGTGTGATGCGATGACGGAGCCTCTTGCGCGACCGCGCGAACTAGCGAATGTATTCCTCGCGCACTAGGCGTTCGTCAGGCGCATCCGAGGCACCCAGAGGCCCATTCGAGGACCCCCCAGCCGAAAACGATGCGTGGAGAGGACCGCTCGACGTTCGAGATCACGTTTTCCGCAACCTGCTAGTTCAAGTTCCAGTGGCAGTCTGTCAACGCGGTGATGGACAAAACGATAGCAGGAGGTAGCCGTGCATTGCGGTAACTACGGTTGGGTGACCTGGGTCGTCGGAGCGGTGATCTCGCTTGGGTGCTCTGACGTGCACGAGCCGCCGGCGACCAAGGCGAATCGCCGTGCCAGGCGTCGAGTGCGCGTCAGGCAGCCAGCAAGAGTGTTCATCCAGGAACTCTGTTCGCCGTTGGGAAGATGACCTCTTCACCACGTATCACGACATCTCGGCCGCGGCCGAGAACGTGCGCGCACCACAAGCCAGCGCGTTCGGCGGAGGCACCAAGACGTTCAACGGTATATCGGCTGCGACACCCATCGTTACGGCGGCCATCGCCGTCCATTACCACAGGTACCCAGCATGTCGCCCCCTTCCGGGAGTGATACGGGCGCACTTGGAGAACACCGCCTGGCAAACGAATGATCATGATCCGGGCTACCTCGGCTCGGGCGTCCTGAATGCGGGCATTTTCTGGAACAGCAGTGCCTGCGAAGAAGGAGGACCTCCTATCATCGAGAAGTGATTCAGCATCGGGGGCGTGGGTGAACCGGTCTCGCCCTGAGAGCGCGCCTCCCCTGGGGACGGTCAATCGTTGCCGCGCACGGCCGGCATCACGTAGTCCCGCATCAGCCGCAGCACTTGCCGGTTGTGATCGCGCGGCCGCCGTCCGCTGAGCGAGGTCGTGGCCACCACCACCAGATCGAGATCGGGGACCACGAACAGATACTGCCCGCCGTACCCCCACGCGAAGTGCACCGCGTGACCGCCGAACTCGCGGGTCCACCAGCCATATCCGTACTGATGTCCGTTCCAGGGGGATCGCGACCGGCTCTGCCACGACAGCTCGATCCACTCCTCGGGTACGATCTGCCGGTCGCCGTACTTGCCGCCGTTCGCGTACAGCATCCCGAACGCCAGGAGTTCGCGTGGCGACAGCCGCATGTTGTTGCCACCAAGATAGATCCCCTGCGGATCACGTTCCCAGGAAGCGAGTTGCACGCCAATCGGCTCGAACAGGGCGCGCCGCGCGTACGCCAGCGTGCTGACTCCGGTCGCCTTGGTGAGAATCGCGCTCAGGAGGTGAGAGTTGCCGGTTGAGTACTCCCAGCACTGATCCGGCACGCACGTGATCGGCATCGCAAGCGCCGACCGCACCCAACTGGGGCTCGAAACCCACGCACCGTAATTGCCGAAACTGGTCGATTCCAGGCCCGCCCGCATCGACAGCAGGTCCCGAATGGAGATGCGCCAGCGCCGCGCGTCCGTCTCGCCCTCGAACTGCTCGGGAAAGAACTCGGCCACGCGCTGTTCGACCGTCCGCAGATGACCCTGCGCGATCGCGATGCCCACCAGCGTCGAGATGATGCTCTTGGACGCCGACTTCACGTTCACGCGCTGGCCGGGACGCAGGCCACGGAAGTACTGCTCCCGCACCACGCGCCCCGATCGCGCCACGATGAGGCTGTTGAGGGGGGCCAGCTCGGCGGCGTGGTCGAACGCACGGTCGAGTGCAACCGGATCCAACCCCGATACATCCAACAGGGATGGAACCATCAGCCCGTCTTGCGCCGCTGCCGGGGAGGCGAGCAGCAGACATAGCATCAGCGGTCGTGCAGGCATGCTGTCTTGGTACGTTGCAACGTCACGGGTGTTCCGAGCCCAATGCGTCCCGAGGCTTGCGCTTCCGTCGTTGGGTGCGGCTGGCGATACTACATCGTCCACACGAAAACCAAAGTTCCGAGGTGAAACATGCGAGTGGCAAGCTCACTGAGCCTGGCCGGCGCCCTGCTGGTAGGCGGGACCCCGGCCGTCGCCCAGATCAACGCGCGGATGTTCCGCTACCCGGACGTCTCGGCAACCCATATCACCTTCGTCTATGCCGGGGACATCTGGGTCGTCCCCAAGTTGGGCGGTACCGCCCAACGGCTGAGTTCGCCGCGTGGTGAGGAGCAATTCCCACGGTTTTCGCCTGACGGATCCCGGATCGCCTTCAGCGCCAACTACGACGGCAACATGGACGTCTATGTCATCCCGACGATGGGTGGCGAGCCCGTACGGGTCACGCACCATCCGATGGGAGACCGGATTCTCAACTGGTATCCCGACGGTCGTTCCCTGCTGATCGCGTCGAGCCGCGAGAGCGGCCGGCAGCGATTCAATCAACTCTACCGTGTCGCCGCCGGGGGCGGCCTGCCGACCAAGCTGCCGGTACCGTACGGCGAGTTCGGCATGGTGTCGCATGATGGGACCACGCTTGCCTATATCCCGATCTCGCGCGATTTCCGCACCTGGAAGCGCTACCGCGGCGGGATGAACCCCGACATCTGGCTGTTCAACCTCCGCGACTCGTCTGCGACGAACATCACGCAGCACGACGCCGACGACACGCAGCCGATGTGGCACGGCAACACGTTGTACTTCCTGTCGGATCGCGGGGCCAACGAGCGGCACAACATCTGGGCGTACGATCGAGCCAGCGGGGAGACGCGGCAGGTCACGTCGGTCGAGGACTACGACATCACGTTCCCGTCGATCGGCCCCAACGACATCGTCTACCAGGCCGGCGGCCACCTCTACCTGCTGGACCTCGCCACCGAGCAGTCGCATGAGGTCGCGATCGATGTCGTGACCGATCGCGCGACGCTGAAACCGCGCATGGAGAGCGTGGCGGGACTGATCCAGGCGGGGGGCATCTCGCCCACGGGGCAGCGCGTGGTGATGCAGGCGCGCGGCGACGTGTTCACCGTGCCCGCCGAGCATGGACCCGTGCTGAACCTGACGCGCACGTCCAGCCACGCCGAACGCTATCCGCGCTGGTCGCCCGACGGACGGTCGATCGCGTACTGGAGCGACGCGTCGGGCGAATACGAACTGGTGATCCGCGCCGCCGACGGCACGGGCGAGCCGCGGACGGTAACGTCGCTCGGCGAGGGCTATCGTTACGCCCCGCACTGGTCCCCCGATGCCAAACGGATCGCCTTCGTCGACGAGGACATGCGGGTGCGGGTGCTCGAGGTCGAGTCGCGACGTGTCCGCGTGATCGACGAGAGTCCGATCTGGATGGGCAATGGTGCGTTGCAGAACATGAGCCTGAACTGGTCGTCCGACAGCCGCTGGCTGGTCTTCTCGCGCGCGGTCGCCTCGGGCAACGGGGCGGTCTTCCTGTTCGACGCCGAGCAAGGCGAACTCCATCAGGCGACGTCGGGCTACTACAACGACTTCGGGCCTGTGTTCGACCCGGACGGGAAGTACCTGTACTTCTACACCAATCGTACGTTCCAGCCGGTCTACGGTGATTTCGATAACGGCTGGACCTATCCCAACGCCACGAACATCGCCGCGGTGACCCTGCGCCCCGACGTCCCGTCACCGCTGGCACCGCGCAACGACGTGGAGACGGTGGCGGACAATGTCGGAGACGACGACAAGGCCAAGACAGCCGACTCGGCGGTCGTCATCGCGTTGGAGCAATTCGAACAACGGCTCGTGCTGCTGCCGCCCGAGGCGGGCAACTACGCGGAGCTCGCGGCCGTGTCCGGCAAGGTGGTATTCCGGCGCCAACCCCGCTCAGGCACGGGCGGCGGCGACAGCCCGATCGTCTCCTACGATCTCGCCGAGCGCGAAGAGAAGACGATCATGGACGACGCCGACGGGTTCGAGATCTCGCACGATGGCAAGAAGATGCTGGTCGTGAATGGCCGCCGATTCGCCATCGTGGACGTGAAGCCCGGACAGAAGATCGAGACGCCGCTCCGCACGGCCGAGATGCGGGTGATGGTCAACCCACAGGCGGAGTGGCGGCAGTTGTTCAACGACGCCTGGCGTTTCCAGCGCGACTTCTTCTACGATCCCAACATGCACGGGGTCGACTGGCGCGAGATGCGCGAGCGATACGGCCGCCTGATGGAGGACGCGGTCACCCGTTGGGACGTGAACTTCGTGATCGGCGAGCTGATCGCCGAGTTGAACGCGTCACACACCTACCGCGGCGGCGGCGACGAGGAGTCGGCCGAGAACCGCGGCGTGGGATTGCTGGGCGTGGACTGGTCGCTCGAGAACGGCGCCTTCCGGATTCGCCATGTCGTCGACGGTGCCCCGTGGGATGCGGAGGCGCGTTCCCCGTTGCAGGAGCCCGGTGTCAACGTGCGCGAGGGCGAATACGTGCTCGCCGTGAACGGCGTGCCGATGGATACGGCAAAGGACCCGTGGGCGGCGTTCGAGAATCTCGACGGCAAGCCGGTCATGCTCACGGTGAACAGCCGGCCGAGCCTGGATGGCGCGCGGCAGGTGCTGGTCGAGCCGACGCGCAGCGAGACGCGCCTGCGCCATCTGGAGTGGATCGAGGCCAATCGCCGCCGGGTGGAGGAAGCGACCGATGGACGCGTCGGATATATCTACGTGCGCAGTACCGGTGTGGATGCCCAGAATGAACTCGTCAGGCAGTTCATGGCACAGTTCACCAAGGACGCCCTCATCATCGACGAGCGGTTCAACTCCGGCGGCCAGATCCCCGACCGCTTCATCGAGCTGTTGAACCGCCCGATGTTGAGCTACTGGGCGGTCCGGGCCGGCAAGGACTGGCAATGGCCGCCGGTGGCCCATCGCGGCCCGAAAGTCATGCTCACCAACGGCTGGAGCGGTTCCGGCGGCGACGCGTTCCCCTACTACTTCCGCGAGGCCGGGATCGGCCCGTTGATCGGGACCCGAACGTGGGGCGGCCTGATCGGGATCAGCGGAGCGCCGCCGCTGATCGACGGCGGCAGTGTCACCGTTCCGACCTTCCGCATGTTCGGTACCGACGGCGAGTGGTTCGCCGAGGGTGAAGGGGTCCACCCGGACATCCTCGTACCGGAAGACCCGTCGCAGCTCGCCCGCGGCATCGACACGCAGCTCGAGCGGGCCATCCAGGAGACCCTGCGGATGCTGCAGGAGAACCCGCCGATTCCGCCGAAGCGGCCGGACTACGAGAACCGGACGCCCAAACCGAAGCGCCGGACGTGATGGTCAGCGGCGGTCATAGACGGTGATAGACGGCTATGGGGATCACCGGGGTTGCGGGTGGGCACGGACCTGAGGGTTCGCCCCCCATCTGTTTTCCCGGGTCTTCGGCGTTTCGTGTGGGTTGTCACAGGTCCGATGCCCCACCCCCGCCCGTGTATACCGCAGAGGACGCAGAGGACGCAGAGGGTCTCTGCCTGATTTCCCGCCGCTCCGTCATGCCCATTGAGTCAGGAGTTGTTGGGCTGGAAGGGCCCATTGATGACCAATGCTGGGGTCGCGCGGCTGGAACCTGTCGCGGGTGCCGCAAGCCCTCTGCGTCCTCTGCGCTCTCTGCGGTCCAACGGGGGGGGGAGGGGCGATGCCGAGGAGTGTGCCCCTCCCAGGAACCCACACGATTCCCTGAAGACCCGGTTTCCCTGCCCACGCGCGTCTTGCCCACGTCTTCCGCCGGGGCTATTCTCGCCGTTCGCCGCACCCCGTCCAGGAGGACCGATGCGCACTTCGTCGTTCATACTCGCCCTCACGGTGTCCAGCGTCGCCCAAGCCGTTGCGGCGCAGGAGACACCCTCCGATACCTTGCTCACCGTCGAGCACTTCCTCGATCTCGAGCGGGTCGGGGACCCGCAGCTCTCGCCTGACGGCAGCTCCATCATCTACACACGTGCCTCGGTGAACCGGCTGGAGGATCGCTGGGACTCCGAGTTGTGGATCATGAACGCCGACGGCTCGCGCAACCGGTTCCTGACCAAGGGTTCGAGTCCGCAATGGTCGCCTGACGGCACGCGGATCGCCTATATGGCTCCCGGCGAACCGCAGGGCACGCAACTGTTCATCCGCTGGATGGACGCCGAGGGCGCGACCTCGCAGATCACGCACGTGACGGAGTCGCCGCAGACGTATCGCTGGTCCCCCGACGGACACCGTATCGCGCTGGTCATGCTCGTTCCTGACAAAGAGACCTGGCCCATCTCGATGCCGTCCGCGCCACAGGGCGCCAAGTGGACCGCCGCGCCGCGTCTGGTGTCGCGCACCAACTACCGCCAGGACCGCCAGGGGTTCATCCCCGAGGGGTACACCCACCTCTTCGTGGTCCCGGCCGACGGCGGCACGCCCCGCGCCATCACGCACGGGCACTGGAACGTCGGCGCGCGGTTTTCGGGCCTGTCGTTCGGCGCCGGGATAGACTGGACGCCCGACGGGCGCCGCATCGTATTCGACGGCTACGTCGCCGACAGCGGCGAAGCGCCGTTCAACGAGGCGTACATCTACGCGGTCGATGTGGCAAGCGGCGACGTTCGCCGTTTGACCGAACAGCGCGGCAACTGGACCGGACCGGTCGTATCGCCGGACGGGCGCCGGGTGGCGTTCACGGGGTACGCATACACCGAGCAGACCTACACGACGTCCGAGCTGTACACGATCGGGATCGACGGGAGCGGCATGACCAAGATCTCCGGATCGTTCGACCGTGACGCGGGCAGCCTCCACTGGACGCGCGACAGCCGCGGCGTGTATTTCACGGCGGGCCATCACGGCAGCCAGAACGTGCACATGGCGAGCGGCGGGACCGTCCGCCAGGTGACGCAGGGTACGCACATGTTGTCGATCAGCTCCATGACGGGCGCCGGCGTGGCGGTGGGGACACTGACGTCACCGCAGCAGCCGGCGGATGTGGTGCGGGTCGATCTCGCGCGCGGGGCGATCACCCAACTCACCCACGTGAACGACGACCTCCTCGCCGGTATCAGGCTGGGCGCGGTGGAGGAGATCTGGTACCCGTCGACCAACGGCGCACGCGTCCAGGGCTGGATCGTCAAGCCACCGTCATTCGATGCCACCCGCGACTACCCGCTGATCCTGCACATTCACGGCGGGCCGCACGCCATGTACAACGTGGCGTTCAACTACAGTTTCCAGAACTTCGCCGCCAACGACTACGTCGTGCTGTACGTCAATCCGCGCGGCAGCACCGGCTACGGCACCGACTTCGGGAACGCGATCGACAACGGGTATCCGAGTGTCGATCACGACGATCTCATGGTCGGGGTCGATTCGCTGGTCGGACGTGGATACATCGATACCGACCACCTGTACGTCACGGGCTGCAGCGGTGGCGGTGTGCTGTCGAGTTGGGCCATCGGGCACACCGATCGCTTCGCCGCCGCGGCCGTGCGCTGTCCGGTCATCAACTGGATCAGTTTTGCCGGCACCGCCGACATCGTCGAGTGGGGATTCGCCCGGTTCCGCGGTTACTACTGGGACGACCCAACCAACTGGCTCGAGCATTCTCCCATCATGCATGTCGGCAAGGTCAATACCCCGACGCTGCTCATGACCGGCGTACTCGACCTCCGGACGCCCATGTCCCAGACCGAGGAGTTCTACGCCGCGCTCAAGGTCCGGGGGGTCCCCGCGGTCCTGCTGCGGTTCAACGAGGAGTATCACGGCACGGGATCCAAGCCCTCCAACTTCATGCGCACGCAGCTGTACATCATGAGTTGGTTCCAGAAGTGGCCGCAACGGCCGCGGGACGTGTCCGACCGCTGATGCGCACGCTGCCGCTCGGACCGGACGCCCAGGCGGTGACGTGCTTCGGCCTGGGCGGGATGCCGTTGTCGACCGCCAACCGGCCCGACGAAGCGCAGGCGATGCGCGTGCTGCACGCGGTGCTCGATCGGGGCGTGACCCTGATCGACACCGCAAACGTCTACTGCCGCGACCACACGGACATCGGTCACAACGAACGGCTCATCGCCAAGGCGCTGGCGACGTGGGGCGGCACTCGCGACGGGATCGTCGTCGCCACGAAGGCGGGCATGACCCGATCGGACCAGCGATGGGGGCGGGACGGTCGGCCGAGCTTCATCACGCAGTCCTGTGACCAGTCGCTCGTGGCGCTGGGCGTCGATCGGATCGATCTGTATCAGTTCCACGCCCCCGACGCCGAGATCCCGCTGGAGGAGAGCGTCGGCGCGTTCGCGGACCTGCGCGACGCGGGCAAGATCCGCTGGTTCGGCCTCTCGAACGTGTCCGTCGACGAGATCGAACGCGCGCGCACGATCCTCCCCGTCACGACGGTCCAGAATCGGTTGAATCCGTTCTTCCGGGAGGCCATCGACGACGGCGTGGTGCAACACTGCGCCACGGAGGGGTTGGGATTCCTGGCCTACAGTCCGGTGGGTGGTGGCCGGCTCAACAAGAAGCTGCCGGATCACGCCGCGGTGCAGCCGGTGGCGGCACGGCATGGCGCATCGCCCCATGCGGTCGTGCTGGCATGGGTGGCGGCGCAAGGGACGAGCGTGATTCCGATTCCCGGCAGCCGTACCGTCGCGCATGCGCTGGACGCCATGGGCGCCGCCGACCTGGTGTTGTCCCCCGACGACCTTGCGGCTATCGACGCCGCGGAGTTCTCGCGGGCGTGAGCGGCTCGCGGCGCGGCTTCAGGAGATCTTCCACCTCGCGCCGGGCATCGATCCGGCGGTCAACCTCTTCCCCGATCTCCGTGGCCCGCGCGAGGTGCGCGCTCAGATCTTCCACCGACCCTTGTCCCGCCCGCAGTCGTAGCAGCGCCAGCCGGACGTTCTCCAGCGCCGCGACGGTGTTCATCAACGATTGCCCGGTTTCGCCACGGGCGCGCAGGTCCTTGGCGCGCGTTTCCAGGCGCTCGATGACCGCCGGCAGGTGGCGTGCGTGCGCCCGCGTATGGTCGGGCAGCGAGTGGTACACGTCCAGCGCCGAGCGACCCAGCACGAATTCCGTCGCGTCCGCCGACGCGAGGGCCGGCCTCGCGGGCGGTTTGATCCCTCTCCCCGCGTTGCGGAAGAACCAGCGACCGAACCTCCCCGCCCACAGGCGATGCCACAGGCCGTCGAGCCGCCGCAGCCAACGGCGCTTGAGGATGAGATCCGTTTCTTCCTTCTGCACTTCCGCCTCGGCCAACAGGGCGGCGCGCACATCCTCGAAGGAGTATCCCTCGCGCAGCAATCGCCGGGTCACCATGATGAGCTGGATGACCAGGATCGTCCCGATGATACCTGGTCCTCCCCCCCCGATGCTGACGCCGCTCTCCGCGATCGTCACGCCGCCGCCCGCCACCGCCGTCGCCAACAGCACCATCGTAGAGATCTCGGCGTTGCGCACGAAGCTCCGCACCAGTGGCGGCGCACGGAAATCCCGCCCGCGCGCCTCGCCTACCGCGCGCGCGACGTCGTCACCAGTCTGCAACCGGCGATCGGGGTCTTTGTCGAGGCAGGTGTCGATGACGGCCGCGAGTCGTTCCGGGATCTCCGCCCGCATGCTGCGGACCACGGGCGCGTCACGCGTCGCCTGCTTCGCCAGAATGGCCGGCAGGTTCGGTCCGTCAAACGGGACGCGGCCGGTGAGCGCATAGAAGAAGGTCGCGCCAAGGGAGTACAGATCGCTCCGCGCATCCACCGCCTCACCGCATGCCTGCTCGGGACTCATGTAGCGCGGCGTGCCGATGATCTCGCCGGTATCCGCGCCGTCCCCATCACGCGCCACGTGCGCGATGCCGAAGTCGGTGACCAGCGCCCGGTCGGTCGCCTGCTCGATCATGATATTGTCGGGCTTGACGTCACGGTGCACGATCCCGCGTTGATGCGCGTAACCCAGCGCCCAGGCGACCTCCTGCAGCACCTTCATGGCGAACCGGGGCGTCAACGGTCCAGCGCGTTCGACCCGTTCCCGCAGTGTTTCCCCTTCGACAAATCCCATGACGAAGAACACGAGGGTGCCGTGTTCCTCGACGGAGTGGATCGGGACGATATTCGGGTGCGACAATCCCGCCGCGGTGCGCGCCTCACGCAGGAACCGATCGCGTTGCGCCGGATCGAGGGCCAGGGCTTCGGGCAACAACTTGATGGCGACCAGCCGGTCGAGCGCCACGTCACGCGCGAGCAGCACCACACCCATGCCGCCGCGACCCAACTCGCGTTCGAGCGAGTAGCGTCCCGCCAACAGCGCCTGCAGCGCGAGGAATTCGGTGCCGATGGGATCGGGCATGATGAGCGGCTGATCTCCGTGCCGAGTGCGTCCTTGATCAAAGGTAGCACAGACCGCCGGGCCCCATCGTACCCGCTGTCCGCAGCTACGATCTCGCTGTCCGTTGGGGCCGGTCCCGGACCCCGAAGGATCGCCGGGGGATAGAACGGTCCTGCTCTACGACGTGATGCTCGCCGGGCAGGGTGCCGGGGCGCTCGACTGGATCGGCCGTGACCTCCAGGAAATCGGCACGTCGCTCGAGCTCGGCGAATGGTACGTGGGCGCGATGGGCCTCCGCGTGAGCGTTTGGGACGTGGATGGGTGGCGGGACGTCGCATGGGTGCGAGACGTGGGCCCGATCGCCTGGGAAGACGTCGGCATCATGGTCCCCGTCCTGTCCGACACGGTGCGTGTCCGCCTCTCGTTCGTCGCGGACGCGTGGAGGATCGATCGCATTGCCGTCGCGGCCACCGCACACCGGCCGGCGACTCGTCAGATACCGTTGGCGCGTATCCGAGACGCCGGGGGCGAGAACGGGCGGGCATTGGCCGCCGCCCGGGCGCCGGACGAAGCCTATCTCACGACGACGCCGGGGCAGTGGTTCTCGGCGGAATTTGACGTGGGGCCTGCGAGCGTGCCACGGACGATGCTCCTCGTTTCGCAGGGATACTATGTCGAGTGGATGAGGCCGGACTGGATTCGCAACGCCGGCCGGACCGCGCCGTTCGTACCCTCCAACGAGCGCCTCATTGAAGCCATCGATCGCTGGCGTGCCGTGCAGGACGCCTACGAGCGGCGGTTCTTCGAGAGCCGCTTTCCCGTGAGATGACTATGCGACGACGAACCATGCTGGCCGTTGCGCTCACGCTCGCGTGTGGCGCCTGCAGGTTTGGCGGGAATCCTCGGCAACTCGCCCTGGCGCACCAGCCGCGCGGTGTCGAAATCGACATCACAACGAATGCCGATCGGGTCACGGGGGAGCTGCTCGCGGTGAGCGACACCGGGCTCACGGTCTTGGGATCAGGTGAAATTGCCGTCGTCCGCTACGCCGCCATCAAACGCGTCGAGGCTAGAACGTTGCGCGTTCTCGCGTCGCGCCGTTATCCGCTTTCAGTGCAGCAGCGCGACCGGCTGCGGCTTTACGCCCGGTACCCTCAGGGCATCGACGATGACCTGCTCCGACGCCTGCTCGAGGGGTACGGGTTGACGGAGCCGAAGCTGGTTTCACAGTGATGCGTCCGATCACGTCGGCGATCGCGGCGTTGGCCGCCACGCTCGCGTGTGCGCTGCCGCGCACGGGCGCCGCGCAAGCAGACGCGGACTCGTCGGGCGCCGCGTTCGCCGAGACCGTCCGTGCGGCGACCGCGGTTTACCATGACCGGAGTGAGGCGATCGGCGCCGGATACCGGTTGATCGGCCCCGATTTTCGGGGTATGGGTGAACACTGGGTCAACGTTCCCCTCCTGGTGCGCCGTGTGCTCGATCCCACGCGGCCCACGATTCTCTCCTACGCGACCATCGGTGGCCGGCCGACGCTCGTGGGCGTGGCGTTCGCCGTTCCGGTAAACGCCGAGGATTCGCTCCCCGCGTTTCCGATCGACGGGGCCGAGTGGCACTTCCACTCGCGAAGCGTGCACGACGAGTCGTTCCTCCCTCACGCGATGCACGATGCACCGGGCGATCGCCGGCTGGCGGTCGTGCACGCCTGGGTGTGGCTGGACAATCCCGAAGGGGTGTTCGCCAGGAACAATTGGGCACTGCCCTACGCGCGCGCAGGTCTCGAACCGCCGGCCCATCCGAAGGAGGACGCCGCCCGGGCCCTGTCGCTCGTCGCGGGCAACCTCGGGTACTTCCTCACGCGATTCCGATCTGCGACGGCGGATACCGCTGCGGCGACGAACGCGGAGTGGGTCGCCGATGCGGCCGCCGAGGTCGCAAGGGTGCTGCCTGCGCTCGACATCGAGGAACGGGATCGGGATCTCGCCGCCGTGTGGCGCGCGCTGTGCGTACGCGTCGGGGAGTTGTGCCACGGATCGTAGCGCCGTGGGGGTTCCACGCCCACCTTCCGGCTGCGATGATCGGTCGCCGAGCGCAACATCGCCGCCACGTTGAGAGCCGGCGTTCCCCGCAGGACGAACCCCGGCGCGATCGTGTTCTCCGGCCGGCAGGGGCGGATGTCCGCCGACTCGAGAAACTACCGACGGTTGAAACGGGGCCACTCCACACGGGACCACCGGACCGCTCCGGTGACGCGTACGCCCGGAACCACCAATAGTTGGGGTGGGTCTCACCAACCAGGGCGACCTTCCCGACGTTCGTGGCAGTCACCTGGGCACCGTACTCGCGGTACCGCGAACCGGGACGTATGGGTTAACCCTCTTCTCGCTTCCGGACTTGCCCCTCGAGTTCCAGAGTCCCATTCCACTCGGGCAGGCCGAGGCCCTCGTTCCCAACCGCGTCGAACACTTGGGTGCACGCCGCCGCGAACACCAACCTGTTCGCGAGCCCAGCGCGCACTCGCCTTCCTACTCGCCTCGCTCGCCCTATCGCGGCCATCAGTATCAGTCAGGATCCGGTTGGTCCGGGAGTTCAGGTCCATTCCTTACAACTTGGCAAGACGACCGTTGCTCCGAACTGCACCTCGACCGTCGTATCCTGCGCGACGAATTCACGCAACTGCGCTCCCGTCCCGCCTACTAAGATCGCCGGCTGGAAGTGAAAGACATGAGTCACCTCGATGCCGATCTCCTGCAGCTTGGCCACCGTTCCCGCCGGGACCCCGCCCGATGACCAGTAGAGCAGCGGGCCGATGAGAGAGTCGTCCGGGATCTGATCCAGCGTCACCGCCGTTTCATGGGTTGTGACGCTGGGGTCGCCTCCCGCGCATACATCGGTCGCCCCCGACCCACACGAAACCACCCCAACCAATGCTGCAATGGCAGCACCGTACAGTAACACTTGCGCTCTCATGTATCCTCCCGCGGGTGGCTCAGATGTTCTTACCAGTCCTGGCCTGCGTTAGATCCCTGGGATCATGGGTCGATAGGCGGAGGTTGCTTTCCGCCTCCTTCACCAGTCGCACAGAGGCCCGTGAGACATGGACTGCCTGCGGAGAATGCGGCGGCTGCGTTGAGTACGCCGGCCCCATAAAGAAGAGGATCGTAGTCGGGCGGCACGGTCCTCCGTCACGTTCCGGAACGGCTTCCACATGTCCATCACGGCCAAGCGGATCCGCTCCGTCCGTCGCGCCCCGAGGAAGTCGTAGAACATGGCCATGCGCTCTTCCGACCGGTCCACGCCTCCAAATCAGATCGCTGACCAAGATGCGGTAGATGTGGCCTTTGCGCAGGGAGAGTTCGTCGATGCCGATGACCTCCGGAAGCGGGTCTCCCGCGCGGGCCAGCTGCTCGCGCATGTAGAGCTTGTCCATCTCCTTGACCGCGCGCCAGTCGAGGCGCAGAGGCCCCCGCCAGCGGTATCGCTCGTTGTCAGACCTGTGCCGTAATGCCTTGGCCGCCAACGTACCAGAGTTGGGGCGGGTGTGGCGGAATTGGCAGACGCAGCTCGCTCACAACGTGCCGGGCGAAAGCCCGTGTGGGTTCGACTCCCACCACCCGCACCCTGGCATTGACCGCAAGTCATGCCCAGGCGATCTTGCACGTACGTTGTGAGCGAGTGGCTGCCGTGCCGCCACAAACTGAAGGGCCGCGAGATCTCCTCGCGGCCCTTTGCTAACGGATTCGCCGGTAGGGCTCCGGCCGCCGAGCCGTCGCGTCAGGCAACACCACGCATCAGGCTACGGCCATCTCCATCTGCTGTGTGTACTTCCCGTACCGCGCGGCACTCACGCACGTTCCTCGATGGCCGAAGGCCTGCTGCGCAGCCTTTACGTTGGCCTCCTTGCCAAGCCACGCCTGGAGCGCCGCCTCCTGCAGGGCGCGGCCGTACGAATAGCTCAATTCCCACGAGTGCGTTCCGAGCGCATTCATGGCGTTGAGGTGCGCGGTCGCCTCCTGGGGCGTCTGCCCGCCGGACAGGAACACGATGCCCGGCACGGCTGCCGGAACGGTGCGTCCCAGACAGCGCACGGTGGCTTCGGCCACCTGCTTGACCGACCATCGCTTCGCGGCGTTCTTGCCGGGCAACACCATGTTGGGCTTCAGCAACATGCCCTCGAGCGATACGCGGTGCGCGTGGAGCTGGAAGAACACACTGTGCAAGGCCGTTTCGGTGATTTGCTCGCAGCGTTCACCAGAGTGATCGCCGTCCATCAGCACTTCCGGCTCGACGATCGGCACCAGGCCCACTTCCTGGCTCAACGCGGCGTAGCGCGCCAACGCGTGGGCATTGGCATCGATGCAGAAACGGGTCGGAAGATTGTCCCCAATCGTGATCACCGCCCGCCATTTGGTGAACCGGGCGCCCTGCGCGTAGTACCCCGTCAGACGGTCGCGCAACCCGTCGAGCCCTTCGGTAATCTTCTCCCCGGGAAATCCGCTCAACGCCTTGGCGCCCTGGTCGACTTTGACCCCGGCTATGACGCCCGTCTTGGCGAGCAGGGCCGGAAACGGCTGGCCTTGCTTCGACTTGTGGCCAAGCGATTCATCGAACATGATCACGCCACTGATGAAATCGCCAAAACCGGGCGTGCTGAACAGCAGCTCGCGATACGCGCGGCGCCGCTCCTCGGTCGAGCTGAGGTTGATGCTCTTGAACCGCTTCTCGATGGTGGGAAGACTCTCGTCAGCCGCAAGAATCCCCTTCCCGGGAGCGACCATCGCCTTGGCGATCGATGCCAGATCGTGCTTGGACATATGGGAAACCTTCAATCTGAGATTGGCGTCGCGATTGTCGTTGGGACCGGTCAACCGGTGTGGGGCAGCACTGCAAAAAACGTACTCGGTGAGACGGGGGACCGCCAGGGAGCGCGCCCTAACGGCGCCCGCGCGGCGCCTGTCTCATGAATAGAGCCATGGCCGATACCCGAGAGCTGGTCGAGCGCGCTCGACTGGGAAACACCGACGCGTTCGACGCGCTGGTCCGGCGGTATTACCGTGCGGCCTATGCGGTCGCTCTCGGCCAGGTGGGCAACGCCATGGACGCCGAGGATGTCTGCCAGGATGCGTTTATCAAGGCATTGGAGCGGCTGGAGGAATGCCGTGATCCCGATCGATTCGGTGGGTGGCTGTTGCAGATCGTCAGGAACCGCGCGCGGAACTTCCGCGACTATCGCCGTGTGCGGGATGGCGTATCGCTCGATGACATCGCGGTCGCCGGCGACACGTCGGCCGGCCGGTCGGTGGAGCGGGAGGATCTGCGGCAGCGCCTGGAGACCGCCCTCGCCACCCTCAACGAGGCGCAACGCGAGGTGGTGTTGCTGCACGACCTCGAGGGGTGGAAGCACCGGGAGATCGCCGAGTCGATGTCGATCTCGGAGGTGATGGCACGGCAACACCTGTTCGTGGCTCGACGCAAGCTACGAGAGTCTTTGGGAGCACGCGTACTCGAGGAGTACATCAATGAATGACGAGCGGATGGATCTCACGCCGCTGGATCCCGCGCGCGATCCGGACCGGTACGAGCGGCTGGTGGGGGCGGTGACCGATGCTGCCGCGATGGAACTGGCCCGGCGACGGCTCAGGACCACCGCCATCGGGCAGGTGGCACGGTGGTACCGCCCCATGCTGGCAGCCGCCGCCGCGATCGCGATCGCCGCCGTGACGGTGCTGACCCAGGTCGATTCGGGCGAGACGGGAGAGTCGGACGCCGGATACGCCGATCTGGCGGTGGCGCTCGGTTTCCCCCAGGGGTTCGCCAATCTGATCGATGCGGAGGCCCCCCCCACGACCGCCGACCTGTTGGAGAGCACGGTGGAGGTATCCCGATGAAAGACGGACTCGATTCCCTGGGTCGTGTGCGGCTCCAAGGTGTCGCCTTGGTCGCCATCGCGTTCGCGGCCGGGGTATTGGCCGGATTCGCCGGCGAGCGGGTCCGGGCGACGCGCGCGCGGCCGGCGCTCGAACGAGCCCCTTGGGAGCGCGGGGCGTTTCGGCAGCGGAGTCCCCGAGGGGGGATTCCCGGCTTCTACGAACAACTCGGCCTGAGCGACGATCAGCGTGCGCAGATCCACCGGATTGTCGAGGCGAATCAACCGCGCACGGAGGCGGTCATCGCGCAGTCGATGCCGCTCATCCTGGCAACGATGGACTCCGTACGGCTCGAGATTCGCGAGGTACTGACGCCGGCGCAACGCGCACGACTCGATTCGATCACCCCGCCGATACGGCACCGGCGCATGGGACCCGGAGGCCTGCCCGGCCCGTTTCCCGGCCCGCCTCCACCCCGGCCGGACGGGCCATAGGCCGGCCTCGCGGCTCTGCCGGTGTCACTCGCGCCGCTTGAGCGGCGGGAGGGGGGGGCGTTAGCTTTTGGCCTGTCCCGTGCGCACCCACACCCGACCCCGTGACGTTGCATGACCAAGCGACTCGCCGTCCTCCGCCCCATCGCCGCGATCCTGCCGCTCATCACCTGCGCCTCGCTCGACGCCCAGCAGGATGGCGTGGCGGTGGTTCGCGCCTATCGGGAAGTCCATGCCGCCGCCATCGTGCGCGGGTTCGCCGAATTGCTGGCGCAACCCAACGTCGCGTCCGATTCGGCCGGCATGTACCGAAACGCCGGCTACATCCGGCGGGCCCTGTCGGATCTCGGGGTCACGACCGAGTTGTTTACACTGCCGGGGGCGCCACCCGTGGTGTTTGGCGAACTGCGGGTGCCTGGCGCCACCCGGACGCTCGGGTTGTACGTGCACTACGACGGACAGCCGGTCGACCCGTCGCAATGGAGCCATGGTCCCTGGGAGCCGACGGTGTACACGCGCGCCATGGAATCGGGCGGGCGACCGCGGGCACTCCCCGCCGACGGCGAGCCGGTGGATCCCGAGTGGCGGCTCTACGCACGATCGGCAGGCGACGACAAGGCCCCCATCGCTGCGCTGCTGCCGGTCCTGCGGGCCCTGCGCGACGCGCGGATCACGCCGACGTCGAACCTGAAGTTCTTCTTCGAAGGTGAGGAAGAAGCCGGTTCGCCTCATCTGCGTCAGTATCTGGAAGCGCATCGCGACCAGCTCGACGACATCGATCTGTGGCTGTTCCTCGACGGGCCCGTGCACCAGAGCGGCCGGCCCGTGGTCACGTTCGGGGTCCGCGGCGTCACCGGTGTGCAACTCACCGTATACGGTCCCACGCGATCGCTGCACAGCGGACACTATGGCAACTGGGCCCCGGTGCCCGGCCAGATGCTGGCCCAACTGCTTGCCAGTATGAAGGACCCGGATGGCCGCGTGTTGATCGACGGGTTCTACGACTCGGTCGAGCCGATCGGCGCCGCGGAACGGGCGGCACTGGCCAGCGTACCCACCTACGACGAAGAACTGAAACGCGAATTGGGCTTGGCGTGGACCGAAGGAAACGGCGCGACGCTTGCCGAGCGCCTGCTGTTACCGTCCCTCACGATTCGCGGCCTGTCGAGCGGCAACGTCGGACCGCTGACCCGAAACGTGATTCCGTCGACCGCGACGGCCGCGCTCGGCCTGCGGCTGGTGAAGGGAAACGACCCGGAGGCGATGCTCGATCTGCTCGAGGCGCATGTCCGTGCGCAAGGCTACTTCATCGTGCGCGACGATCCCGACCTGGAGACGCGGCTGGCGCACCGCAAGATCGCCAAAGTCCTTCGCGACCCCACCGGCTATCCCGCGGCCCGCACCTCGATGGATGGCGCCCTCGCCCGGCGGGTCGTCGAGGCGGCGCGCCGCGCAAGCGATCAGGCGTTGGTGCTGGTGCCGGGCCTGGGCGGATCGTTGCCGCTCTATCTGTTCACCAGCGTGCTCGGCAAGCCGGCGGTCATCCTGCCGATCGCCAACCACGACGACAATCAACACGCGCCGGATGAGAACCTCCGGCTGGCGAATCTGTGGTACGGGATCGACCTCTACGGCGCGCTGCTGACGATGCCCTGAGCCCGTGAAGGCAGCCCTCCCGCGGCGGCAGCTTGGACAGCATACTTGAGTTCGCAGGTCGCCCCCACCCTCTCGCGGAGCCCGCTACCGTGACCGCCAAAGCATTCTTCGACTTTGCGAAGCAGCACCATGCTGAGATGATCGACCTCAAGTTCACCGATCTGCTTGGTACCTGGCAGCATTGTTCGTTTCCAATCGACACGTGGGATGAAGGGACGTTCGTGGACGGGGTCGGGTTCGACGGGTCGTCCATCCGCGGCTGGCAAGGCATCCACGTGTCCGACATGCTCGCCATTCCGGACGCGGCCACGATGCAGATCGATCCGTTCTTCAAGGAGCCCACGGTCAGCGTCATCGCCAACATCGTGGACCCGATCACGCGTGCGGACTACTCACGCGACCCGCGCCACGTGGCGCGCAAGGCAACCGCGCACCTGAAGGCGACCGGCATTGCCGACACCTGTCACATCGGGCCGGAGCCCGAATTCTTCATCTTCGATCAGGTGCGCTACGAACAGACTCAGCATCGTGGCTTCTATGAGATCGACAGCGTCGAGGGAGCGTGGAACACCGCCCGATTCGAGGAACCGAACCTCGGATACAAACCGAGCTACAAGGGCGGGTACTTCCCGGTGAGTCCGACCGACACGTACCACGATCTGCGCGGTGAGATGACCAACACGATGCGCAAGCTCGGGATCGTGGTCGAAGCGCACCACCACGAGGTGGGCACGGCCGGCCAGAGCGAAATCGACATGCGGTTCGCGCCCCTGCTCCAGATGGCCGACAACTTCATGTGGTACAAGTACGTCATCAAGAACGTCGCCAAACGCCACGGCAAGACGGTGACGTTCATGCCCAAACCGGTGTTCGAGGACAACGGCAGCGGCATGCACACCCATCTCTCGCTCTGGAAGGACGGCGAGCCGCTGTTCGGGGGTGATGGCTACGCCGGCTTGAGCGAGTTGGCGCTGCACGGGATCGGCGGGCTGCTCCATCATGCCGGCGCGGTGCTCGCGTTCGCCGCGCCGACGAATAACTCCTACCGCCGGCTGGTTCCGGGATTCGAGGCGCCCGTCAACCTCGCCATGTCACAGCGTAATCGTTCGGCGGCGGTGCGGATCCCGATGTACTCGCCCAACCCCAAGGCGAAGCGCCTCGAGTTCCGTTGTCCCGACCCGAGCTGCAACGGCTACTTGATGTTCTCGGCCATGATGTTGGCCGTGCTCGACGGGATTCAGAACACGATCAAGCCAGGCGATCCGCTCGATCGGGACATCTACGACATGACACCGGACGAATTGGCCGGGTATCCCCACACCCCTGCATCGCTCACCGACGCCCTGGATGCCTTGCAGAGCGACCACGATTTCCTGACCAACGCGGGCGTATTCACCGACGATCTTATCGAGACCTGGATCGCGTACAAGCAGGAGAACGAGGTGGGCCCCTTGCGGCTCCGTCCGCACCCGTACGAGTTCCACCTGTACTACGACAGCTGAGTTCGTGGGGAAACCTGGAAGGGGGACGCGAGTCGGCGGGATGCCGCGGACTCTTGAATCAGATTCAACACTAGCGCGGCACCGGTCTCGCGTCGCGTCTGCCTTCCCCTTCCCGGGTTGGGGCGTGGCATCGGCTGAAGTGCGGCACCGCAATTCGACTCTGTTGGTTCAATGAGTCGTCACGCGTCATCCCGCCTTGCGGTAAGGTACCTCGCTGACCACCTGCGTCAAGCGGATTGCCGACAGGCGTTGTCACCGCTTCCGCCATCCGCGTGACCGTGGACCCGACCGTCACCGTTCTGCTGTACTCCTCGCTCGCCGCCGCCACCGCGGTCCTCGGCGCGTTTCCGTTCGTCCTGCACGAACGGTTGCCGGTCGCCCGGATCGGCTGGGCCAACGCGTTGGCAGCCGGGATGATGCTCGGCGCGGCATACGCGCTCATGGCGCTGGCGGCGCAATACGGACTCGGACGCACGGCCGGCGGGGCGTTGCTCGGCATCCTATTCGTGTACTGGACACACCTCGCGTCGAGCACAGAGGATCTCGATCTCAACCGTATCGATGAGCCGGGTCCGGAATACGGCTACCAGGTGCTGTTCATCAACGCCATGCACTCCGCGGCCGAGGGTGTCGCGATCGGCGTGGCGATGCACGTGAACATCTCCTTTGGCATCTTCATGGCACTGGCCATCGCGGCGCACAATATCCCCGAGGCCACCATTCTGTGCGCCATTCTCACCGGTCGCGGCGTGCGCGTCGTCAACGCGGGTGGCCTCGCGGTCGCGACCAACGTGAGCCAGGTGCTGCTGGCGATCGTCACGTACGCCGTCGTCGCGGCCGTACCGATCTTGTTGCCGTGGGCGCTCGGATTCGCGGTGGGAACGCTGGTCTACCTCGTCCTCGCCGAGTTGCTGCCGGAGTCCTATCACCAGGCCGGCAGCACCACGATCGCGCTCGTCACGATCGCGGCGATGGGCATGGTCGTCTTGCTCGGCCAGTTCGGCGGATGACCACCCATCCCGCCGTCGTCGTATTCCTCTACGGCCTGGCGACCGCGCTGGCCACGGGCCTCGGTGCGATCCCGTTTGCGTTCCTGAGGTCCGTGTCGCCGCGCGTCGTCGCCTTTGCCAACGCTACGGCCGCCGGTCTCATGCTGGGCGCGAGTTTCGGGTTGGTCGTCGAAGGGACCGCGCACGGCTCGTGGCAGACGCTGGTCGGCGCCACCGTCGGCGTCGCGTTCATCCTCGGCACCCAGCAGGTATTGGGACATCACGACATCGAGTTCGGCCGCGCGCGGGGCGCCGGAGCACGGCGCATGCTGCTTATGATCATCGTCATGACCGTGCACTCCTTCTCGGAAGGCGTCGCGGTGGGGGTTTCGTTCGGCGGCGGCGCCACGCTCGCGGTCGTGATCACCGCCGCGATCGCGGTGCACAACATCCCCGAGGGGCTGGCCATCAGTGCCGTCCTGCGGCCGCGGGGCTCGAGCGTCCTGGCCTGTGCGGGCTGGAGCATTTTTTCGTCCGTGCCGCAACCATTGATGGCGGTGCCCGCGTTCCTGTTCGTCGAAACGTTCCGCGAGGCGCTGCCCTACGGGATCGGGTTCGCCGCCGGCGCGATGGTGTTCATGGTACTGGTCGAGTTGCTGCCCGAAGCGTACGGACAGGCACGCAGGCCGCACGTGGCCCTGGTGGTGAGTTGCACTCTGGTGGGGATGGTGCTGTTTCAGCAGTGGCTCTGAAACAAGACGCGACGAGCCGTTCGTTTGTCTGGCGAGCCCTACGTCCCAAGGTGCGGGGGTGGCCCTGGGATGGCTTGCATTTCCACGCTTTGGTTCACGCGAAGGCGCGGAGGTACGAGATCCGCGCGAAGTCCTTCCTCGAACACCATACCCTCGTACGCAAAGCGAATGACCTTTCTGTCGCTCGAACCGAAAGCCGCATCCCGCTCCTCCTCCGCGGCCTTCGTGGCTCCGCGTGAGCACACGGTCCCGCACTCGCGACCATGCGCAGGACCTGGCGGAGGAGCACAACCATTCGGTTGCTGAGGTAGCATGGTGACGCCGACGACGTGTGAAGCTCCGATTCACCCACTCGAAATCCCCGAAGACCCAACTTCATTTGCGGTATCGAGAACTTCATTCGCGGCATTTGATATATGGGGTCTTCAGGGAATCGTGTGGGTTCGACGCAGAGGGCTTGCGGCACCCGCGACAGATTCCAGATCGCGCGACCCGAGCATTGGTCATCAATGGGCCCTTCCACCCACAACAACTCCTGACCTCAATGGGCACGACGGGAAGCGGCGGGAAATCAGGCGGAGACCCTCTGCGTACTCCGCGGTAAACACGGGCCGGGGGTGGGGGCCCCCTGCGGCCGCAACGGTTTCCGTGACCGGCCCCTACCCCTCCGCGGGTTGGGCATCGGACCTGTGACAACCCATGCGAAACACCGAAGACCCGATATTTGGTTTGCCGTCCGGGAAGTTCTCGGTGTCGTCCGCGCAAATCGTGAGGCGGGACGAGAAAGTGGCGTCGAGGAGCCGGCGGCATTTGTCAATCCGTGGCGTCCAACACCTCCCGCACCCGCGCAGCCAGCTCGGTGAGGGTCCACGGCTTTTGGAGAAACGCCACCTCGATGGCGATGGTCAGCCGTTCCTGCGTGTCGGATTCGCGATAGCCGCTGGCCAGGATGAACTTCACCTGGTTCCCGCCATCGCGCAGCGCCCGGTAGAGCCCCCACCCGTCCCGTCGAGGCATGGCCAGGTCGGAGACAACGAGGTCAATAGGCGCCGCCGCACTCCGGAACATCTCCAGCGCTTCTTCGCCGTCGCGAGCGGCCAGAACAGTATAGCCGAAGCGCTCCAGCGCGCGCCGGCCGGTGCGGCGCAGGGCGTCCTCGTCATCCACGAGCAGGATTGTCTCGGTACCACCTCGGATCTCCCCCAAGGCTGCGGGGAGCTTCGCCGGGACCACCGCGCCCGCCGCAACGGGGAAATAGAGGGACACCGTCGTTCCGACGCCGGGTTGGCTCTCCACGTCGACGAACCCCTCGTGCTGCTTCATCAGTCCATACACCATTGACATGCCCAGCCCCGTTCCCAAACCGATCGGCTTGGTCGTGAAGAAGGGCTCGAACAAGGAAGCCTTGGTCTTCTCGTCCATCCCCTCACCGGTATCGCGCACGGAGATGCGGACGTAATGCCCCGGGACGACCCACGGGTGGGCCACGAGATGCTCCCGATCGAGATCCGCATTCCTTACGTCCAGAAACAACTCTCCGCCGTCGGGCATCGCGTCGCGGGCATTGGTGGCGAGGTTGACCAGCACCTGCTCGACCGCCCTCGCGTCGGCCTGCACCACACCAATCTCCCCTTCCATGCTGACGCGAATGGCGAGACTCGATGGGAGCACGCGGTGCAGCATCGGTGTGAGATTGTTCACGACCGGTTCGAGTCTCGTTGGCACGATTGCCAGGTCTGCGCGCCTGCTGAAACCGAGCAACTGCCGGACGACGGCACTCCCCCGCTGCGCCGCTTCCTCGATTTCCTGCAGACCCGCGACGACCGCATCCGGCGGGGCGTTCTGCAGAAGCTGCGCGTTCGCAAGAATCACGGCGAGCATGTTGTTGAAGTCGTGCGCGATGCCCGTCGTCAGCTGCCCAACCGCTTCCATCTTCTGCGCCTGCTGCAGCTGGGCCTCAAGATGCTTCCGCTGGGTCACGTCTTCGGCCATCATCTCGAAGCACGCGATGGCACCGTCGTCATCGCGAACCGGGCGTCCCGATAGCCGGACGGTAATCAGGCTCCCGTCCCACCGTTTCCATTGGCACTCGACGGGCTCAATTTGCTCCATCCGCTCGGACCGCTTCACCAACTTCAGCCGCACCGCCGGGTCGGCGTACAGATCCCGGGACAGATCGATCTTCAGCAGGGCGTCGGTCGAGGGATAACCCAACATCCCTGCCAAGGCTTTGTTCACCATCAAGAACCGACCATCGGGCGTCGAGCGATAGATCCCGTAGCTGGCATGTTCGATATACGCCCGGTAGTGGGCTTCCGAGGCACGCAGCGCCTCATCGGCCTTGCGCCGTTCCGTGATGTCGCGGATCGCCGAGACGCGCAACGTTTTTCCCTCGGCCCGCATCAGCCTGCCATGCACTTCCACGGGGAAGACACTGCCGTCGCGCCGCCGCGCCATGTGTTCGTATGGCTGTTCGTCATGTGTCTGAATCCGGGCCAGCACGGTCGCACGGGATTCCGGCGCCACGAACTCCATGACGTTGGCACCGATGAGGTCGGCGACGCGGCAACCCAACATCTCGGCCAAGCGCGCGTTGCAGTCCACCACCACACCGTCGAGCGTCACCGCCATCCCCTCGAACGCGGCGTCGGCCAGGGTTCGGAAGCGTGCCTCGCTCTCCCGCAACGCCACGTCGGCGACCGGCGGCGGCTGGACGGCCAGTTCGGCGCGAAGTGCACGCAGTTCTGCGATGAGTTCCTTCTTGGTCTTGCGCTCGTCCCGCATCGACACCTCCGCGGAGGGTCCCGCCCGGCGCATCCAATATCGCGGTTTTCTCCCGAGTTTCCAGCACAGCAATGCCTGCTAGAAGACATCCTTCGGAAGGAAAACGCTCACGACCTCCGCAGCCGACGGCACGGCGAAGTAGGCCATCCGGGTCGTCTCGTCCACGGCGAACAGGGCCCCGCCGCGTACGTCCGTGAACCGCATGCGCCTCTCCACCGCGCCGTCCGGACCGATCACCAGCACAACCGTGGGCGCGTCGTCCCGTGTGGCAAGCAGCAGCCACAACCGGCCGGCCACCTCGGCCGCATCCGTCACGTACCGCAGGGTGATAAGCGCTGACGGGCTCGCCTCCGCCCGATTGCGCGCGATGAAGTCCTCCCGGATCGTGGCGAACTGCGGTTCATCGAGCACCACCGACCACGAGAGTTCGCCCGACGTGCCGTAACGTTGTACCACCGGATCGGCGAGCAGCGCGAGCCAGAAACCGCCGGCCGTGGCGAACGCGGGACGCGTGTTGTTGCGCAACGCATCGGGGACGTTTCCACTCACGATCTCATTCTTGATCGCGACGAAATCCCATACCGCCACCGGAGGCACCACCGGCTCCCCAAACCGTCCGCGTTCGTTCCCCTCGGCGTCAAAGTACTCCGCCAGCGCGCTATCCCGGCCGCCGGTTCCCACCACGATCCATCCGTCCGCGCGTATCGCTGCCGGTCCGCCTCTTACGGCGGGCGGAACCGGCGCTTGCCCCAGCGCACGGCCATCCAATGCGTACAGTTGCACTCGCGCGTTCCCGACATCGACCACCCGGATCACATCATCCGACACCGCCAACGCGGCGGGAAACCGCAACTCCCCCGGACCCGATCCTGCGCGGCCGATCATACGCGGGGCCGACGCGTCGGCCGGGATCACGACGACCCGAGCCGGCCGGCCATCCAGCACATAGAGATCGCCTCCGACGACGACCATGTCGACGGGCGCGCCCAGGAGTTCAGATTCGGAGGTGATGACCGGTGTGGCGCGATCGACCACCAGTTCGCGCACGCCGCCCGCCTCGCGGGTTCCGCACGCGACGCAAAGCGGCGCTAGCGCGCCAATGAGGATCATGACGGACCTTCGGTACCGTCGGAGAACGAGCGGTGACATCGCCTTTCCCCCTCGGCGCTCTCGCGTGTTGGCCGATGGTATTTCCCGGACCAATATGGGATCAACGATCGTGCAGGTCCAATGACGCACACCGCCGCGAGGCCATCGCGGCGCTCAACCCGTGGGAGGTGACGGCCGCGCTCGACCGAACGCGCGCCACGAAAGCGCTGGCAACCGTCCAGGCATTTCGGCATGGCCGATTCAGCCCTCAGCGCGCCTCGAGCGTCCCCCGCAGACGAATGTCGGCCGACGACGCGCCTACCATGATCCGGAAGGCCCCGGGTTCCACGATCCACCGCAGGTCGCCATCCAACATGCGCAAATGCCTGGGCGTCAAGTGAAACACGATCTCCCGTGTTTCCCCCGGTTCCAAATGGACCCGCGTGAATCCCTGCAGGGCCATGACGGGCCGCGCTCTCGACGCCAGGAGATCGCGCACGTAGAGCTGCGGCACCTCGTCTCCCGCGCGGTTGCCCGCGTTCCGCAACCGGAAGCGGACCGTCACCGTATCGCCGGCTCCGATCACGCCAGGGTCGATCGAGAGCGCGGAATACTCGAAGGTGGTGTAGCTGAGCCCAAACCCGAACGGGAAGAGCGGATAGCCGGTGAGATCGAGATAGTCGTCGCCGCGTCCGGTCGGCTTGTGGTCATAGGTCAGCGGGAGCTGGCCCTCGGCAATGGGGAACGTGATGGGCAACCGGCCGCCGGGGTTGTAAGCGCCGAACAGCACGTCGGCGACCGCGTCCCCGCCCGCTTCGCCGGGATACCAGGCGTCGATCACACCGTCCACCCGATCCAACCATGCGGACATCGTGACGGCGCTGCCCCCGATCAGGACGACCACGACCGGCGTCCCCGTCTCGGCGACGGCCGCGATCAACGCGTCCTGATGGCCCGGCAGGCCGAGAAACGCGCGATCGCGGAACTCTCCCTCCTCGATCCCGGCCACCACGATCGCCACGTCACTCCGCCGCGCGACGGCGACCGCGCTGTCGACCGACGGTCGCCAATCGACAACACCCGCATCCCACACGAGCTTCACGCGCGCGTTGCCGGTGCTCTCGAAGTACTCCAGCCGGATGTCGTGCAGCGACCCCGGCTCCAGATCGACATCCGCCATGACCGTGCGGTAGGACTGCTTGCGCCAGTTGTCGACGATCAGATCCCCGTCGAGGTACAGCCGGTACCCGTCGTTGCCTTCCACGCCCAGTCGACCGACACCGCCCGGCGCGGCAGCGATCGTCCCGGTCCACCGCACCGAGTACCAGTCGAAGGGGATGCCCCGGCCGGGCGGGTTGAGCGTCCATCGCACATCGACCCCACGATCCGTGCGCACGAGCACCGGTTGGCCCGCGAGCGCGTTGTTGTCGAAATACTCGCCACGAAGCCCAGAACCGGTACCGTCGCCCCCGGCCGGCGTCAGGAATGTCCCGGGTACGGTGACGTGGTCGGGCGACATCCGTCCCGGGCCTCGCGCGAACCGCACGGTCGCCGGCGCTCCCAGCCTGTTCCGGATGCCCTGGAGGATCGAGACCTTCCCGACGCCCGGCCCGGCGTAGCCGCCGAGTCGGCCCTCGTCGGCGTCGGCGCCGATCACGGCCACCGAGCGGACATTCTCGCTCAAGGGAAGCATCGCCCGGTTGTTCTTGAGGAGCACGATCGATGCGCGGGCGGCCTCGCGCGCGAGTGAGCGGTGCTCCGGATGCCCGTTCCAATAGGCCGCCGAATCGGGCTCGACGAACGGCGACTCGAACAGGCCCAACTCGAACTTCGCGCGCAGCACCCGTGCGACGGCGGCATCGATGATCGAGTCGGCGATCATCCCGCGTTCGAACGCCTGCCAGTACGGCCGGTACTGGCCGACCGACGATTGGAACACCACGTCGAGGCCCGCCTCGAACGCGTGTTGGGCGGCGGTCGGCGTATCGGGTTCCGTGAAATGGAGGACGGTGGCGCCGCCGGTGGCCGCCGCGTCGGAGATCACGAATCCGTCGAACCGCCACGAGTGGCGGAGCTTGTCGGCCAGCAGCCGGCGATTCTGCGTGGCAGGGACGCCGTCGACCGAGTTGTACGCGGTCATGATCGACCGGGCCCCCGCGTCGAGCGCGGCGCGGAACGGCGGGAAGTAGCGCTCGTCCAGCAACCGTTCGCTGTGATCGATCGGATAGCTGTCCCGTCCCCCCTGGCCGACGTTGGCGACGAAGTGCTTCGGGGTGGCCACGATGCCCGACCGCTCGAACGCCCGGACGAAGGCGCTCCCCATGCTGGAGGCGAGATGGGGATCCTCACCGTACGTCTCCTCGACCCGGCCCCAGCGGACGTCGTCCGCGATGTTGACGACCGGCGAGAGCACCTGCCGGATCCCGCGACTCCGCGCTTCGCTCGCGATCGCCTCGGCAACCCGCCCGAGGAGCACGGTGTCCCACATGGCCGCGAGCCCGATTGCTTGGGGGAAGACCGTCGCCCCGGGCCGCGCGAGGCCGTGGACCGCCTCGTCGAACGGCACGATCGGGATGCCGAGCCGCGTCTGCTCGACGAAGAAGCGCTGGATGGCATTGATGCGCCGGGCGTGGTCGCGGGCGACGCGCCCCGCGCTACCCTCCCCGTCTCCCGCCGTCCCGATCTGCAGACCAAAGACGCCGCGCCCGAACGCAGCCGTGCCGCTGTCCAGGTCCCCCGGGATCATGAACAGTTGCCAGAACTTCTCCTCCAACGTCATGCGACTCAGGAGGTCGCGCACGCGCAGCGCAACGGGAAGCTCGGCGTTCCGGTACGGCAGGGAATCGGCCTGCGCCCCCGCCGGGCTGGGAACAGCCATGCACGCAAGGAATGCGGCAACGGCCAGCGGCGGGTGGCGGGCGCCAAACAGGATCATCTCCCATGGTAATGGAGCGTCGAAACCGTTAGCAACTTCCAGCGTGTCCGAGACCGGAACGGCGCATCGATCCGCCCGGCGACGCACGTCGCGGGTGGACATCGTAGATTGAGCGTTTGGGATGATGAACCGAGCGGCGGCGTGCCTCGTCGTCGTCAACATCTTGGTCCGGCGATACGTACACTTCATACGTACACTTCACATGACCTTTCAAGGGCGCTCGCTGGGTGCGACCCGGCCCGGCAGAATCTCATGACCCCATTTCCTTCGATATCCTCAAGGCCCCCCGCGCGCGCGACCCTGTCCGCAAGCGGACTCGCGCTGGTGGCGCTCCTCGCGGCCGGCTGTTCGTCCGGTGCGGCCCGTTCCGATACGCCCGCCGCCGGTCGCCGCCCCGGCGGCGGGGAGGGCTCCGCGGTGCCCGTGGCGGTCGCTCCGACCGAACGGCGCACCCTGGCCCGCTCGGTGACGCTGACGGCTCCGGTCGAACCGCTCCGGCGGATCGGGGTGAACAGCCAGATGACGGGCACCGTCCTCGACGTCCTCGTCCAGGAAGGTGACCGAGTCAGCCGGGGGGACCTCATGGCCGTGCTCGACACCCGCGAGATGGAAGCGCAACTGGACCGGTCGCGGGCCACGCTCGCCAACGCCCAGGCGGCCTTTCGCCGGGCCAGCGAGATGCATGACGCCAGGATCATCACCCAGGCCGAATTCGAACAAACCCGCGCGGCCTTTGAGACGGCGCGGAGCGACGTCCGACTGTGGGAAACGCGGTTCGGGTTCGGACGGATTCTGGCGCCGGCGGCCGGGGTGGTGACCGCCAAGATCGTCGAGGCCGGCAGTGCGGTGAGCCCGAACCAACGGATGTTCGAGTTGGCCGACGAGTCGCTGCTGGTCGTGCGCGTGCAGGTCTCGGAACTGGACGTGGTGAATCTCTCCGACCGGGTCCGGGTCCGGGTGGCGCTGGACGCCTACCCGAATGCGCCCGGCATCCCCGGTCGCGTTCGCCGGATCTTCCCCAGTGCCGACCCGATCAGCCGCCTGGTGCCCGTGGAGATCGCGCTCGGCACGCCGCCTGCCGGCGTCGTGGTCCGTCCCGGATACCTGGCCCGCGTGACCCTCGACCTCGAGGACGTCACTAACACGCTTGCCGTACCCGAACCCGCGATCGGCACCGGGGCGGAGGGCGCCTACGTCTTCGTCGTCACGAGCGACACGTTGGTCCAGCGGTCGGTCAGCACGGGCTTGTCGGCCGGCGGCTGGGTGCAGATCGCAGCCGGTCTCGACTCCGGGGAACAGGTGGTCGTCTCCGGGTTCACCAACCTGCGCCAGGGCTCGCGTGTCCTGATTGCCGAGTCGCCGCGGATCGACTCATCGGGGAGCACTCCATGACCGCCGCGCCGGGCGGCTCGCGCATGCGCGGCATCTCCGCGTGGGCCATCGTGCGGCCCATCGGCAGCGTCGCATTGGCGTTGGTCGTCGTGGTGCTCGGGTTGTTTTACGCGGGGCGGCTCCCGTTGGATCTCCTGCCCCAGATCGTCTACCCGCAGGTCCGGGTGGGCCAGAACTACCCCGGCGTCGCGCCCGAAGTGCTGGAAGAACAGGTGACGAAGGTCCTGGAAACGAGCCTCGCAACCACCGAGAACCTGGAGCGGATGGAAAGCGAGACGGCGGAGGGGCGCGTCTCACTCAACCTGTACTTCAGCTACGGGACCGACATCAACTTCGCGCTGCAAGACGCGTCGAAGAATCTCGACCGCGCACGCGGCCGCCTGCCCCGGGATGCCAACCCTGCCTCGATCGGCAAGTTCGATCCGTCCCAGGTCCCCGTGTACGAGGTGGCCTTTCGCTCGAACACGCGGAGCATGGTGGATCTCCGGGATTGGGTGGACCTGCGACTCCGGCCTCAGCTCCTCACGGTCGCGGGCATCGCGTCCCTCGACGTGGCGGGCGGTCTGGTCCGCGAAATCCGGGTCACCCTCGATCAGGAACGCCTGCGTCACTACAACATCACCGTCTCCGACGTCCTCACCACGCTGCGGGACGAAAACCAGAACGTCGCCGTGGGGAACGTGCGCTCGCCCACGTACGAGATCGTCGGGAAGGCGGAGGGCAAGTTCCAGTCGCTCGACGACATCCGGAACGTGCAGCTGCGGGTCCGCGGTACGGACGCGCGCGTCCCCCTGTCGGCCATCGCGACCGTCGAGGACACCCACCAGGAGCAGCGACTCTGGGCGCGGCTGGACGGCGTCCCGGGCGTGAAGCTCTCGGTTCGCAAGCAACCCGACGCGAACACCGTCGCCGTGGCGGAAGGGGTGGCCGCGCGGTTGGCCGCCCTGGCAGATGACCGGTTCATCCCGGAGGACGTCGAGTACCGGACGCTGTCCGATCAGTCGTTTTTCGTGCGGAGCGCCGTCCACGGGGTGCAGACCGCCGCCATATTGGGCGCCGGCCTCGCCATGCTCGTGGTGCTGCTGTTTCTCGGCAGCCTGCGGAAGACGTTCGTCATCGGGTTGTCCATTCCGCTCGCCGTGCTGGCGACGTTTTTCCTCATGGGGTTGGGCCGCCTCACGCTCAACATCATGAGTCTGGGGGGACTCGCGCTTGCCGTCGGCATGCTGGTCGACAGCTCGATCGTAATGCTGGAGAACATCTTCCGACATCGCGAGGAAGGAGAGCGGGATCCCGAGGTCGCCGCGATGAACGGGGCGCAGGAAGTGACGTCGGCCCTGTTCGCGGCGACCTTCACGAACCTCGCGGCGGTGGTCCCGTTCCTGCTGATCACCGGACTGGCGGCGCTCATCTTCCGCGAGTTGATCCTGACCATCTCGTTCGGCATCGCCGCGTCGCTGGTCACCGCGCTGACGATGGTGCCGATGTTGTCGGCCCAGTTCGCGAAGGTGCAGCGGAGCAGTGGATTGTCGCGCGCGCGTGCGCTCATCGCGTTCGATCGCGGGATCCGGCGATTCACTGCGCGCTATTGCCGCGTGGCGGATGCGACACTCCATCGACCTGGATGGGTCCTGACCGGGGCGTTTGCGCTCCTGGCGGTGAGTCTGCTCGCGGCCCGGAACCTGGGCAACGTGTTCATTCCGATCGTCGACGACGGGGGCGTGGGCGTCTACATCTCCATGCCGGCGGGCGCTTCCGCGGAGCAGACCGACGCCGTCGCCAAGCGCGTGGAAGCGGTGGTCGCGGAAATGCCCTACGTCGAGCACGTGTTCACCACGGCGGGTGGGTTCCTGTTCGGCGGCGCCACGGCGGCGCGTGCCGGCCGCGGATCACTCGATATCCGCCTGGTACGCGCCACCGACCGTCCCGACATGCCCGCTGGTCGCTGGGTGGACGCGTTACAGCAACGCCTCGACGCCCTGGCCATTCCCGGCGCGCGTATCTCGGCGCGCCCCCCGCGGCTGCGTGGCCTCCGAACCAACTTTGCCGGATCGGACGTGGCCATCAACATCATCGGGGACGATCTCGCCATCCTCGACCGTCTTGGTCGGGACCTGATGCTGTTGCTGCGGGACATTCCGGGCGTCGACGGGATCCAATCGTCGACGGAAGAGGCCAGCCCCCAACTGGTCATCGATGTGGATCGCCGGCGTGCGGCGGACCTGGGCCTCAGTACCGTTGAGGTCGGACAAACGGTACGTACGGCGCTCGACGGCACCATCCCGACGCGGTACACGGATGTCAACAACGAGTACGACATCCGCGTACGTCTGCCGCGCGACCAATTTACGACCTCCGAGGCGCTCGGCGCCGTGGCGCTGTTCCCCGGCGGAACGCAACCGGTCTACCTGCGCGACGTCGCGACCGTCCGGCGCGCGGCCGGGCCCACGACCATCCTCCGCACCAACCAGAGCCGCCGGCTGCGCATTACGGGAGACGTGAACACCGCCGTGGCGAATATCGGCGACGTCAACCGCGCCATTCGCGGTCGCCTGCCGCAACTCGACCTCCCGCGCGGATATGGCATCGAGGTCGGTGGGGAAGAAGAGGCGATCAAGGAGAACCAGCGCAATCTCGCCATCGTCATCACCCTGGCGGTCTTCCTGGTGCTGGTCGTGTTGACGGTCCAGTACGAAAGCCTCACCAATCCGCTGGTGATCATGGTGTCGGTCCCGCTCGCCCTCATCGGCGTCGTGCTCGCGCTCAAAATCACCGGGACACCGCAGAGTGCGCCCGTGCTGCTGGGCGTGATCCTGCTCGCGGGCATCGTGGTGAACAACGGCGTGTTGCTGGTGCAGTACGCGGAATTGGCTCGTCACCGCGGACTTGACCTGCGACAGGCAGTCGTCGAAGCGGGCAGGATTCGGTTGCGCCCCATCCTGATGACCACGAGTACCACCGTGCTGGCGATGCTGCCCCTGGCGCTCGGCGTCGGGGAGGGCACCGAGATGATGCAGCCGCTGGCGATCGTGGTGGTCGGCGGGCTCTCGACATCCGCGGTGCTGACCCTCCTGGTTCTGCCGAGTGCCTACATCACGCTCCACCGCATGGCAGACGCGATACGACGGTGGGTCATCGGGAGGGAACCGATCCCAGGGGAAGCCACCGAACCCCGTCGGGATTTGCGACCCGCGTCGTAGCCCCCCAACGCGCTCAGGGCGCGCGCTCCCAGAGCATGATCTCCGTCACGCCCGTGAACGACGGCAGAGCATGGTCGAACACCACGCGCATCCGATCCGTGTCGACCCGGTCGAACACGACACGGTTCATCGCCCATGCCGTGGGCTGCGTCGGCCGGCGCCGCTGCTCACCCACAGGGACCCAATCGCGGCCGTTCCAGATCTCGACCGCGTACGCCGTTGGCGCCGCGAGCCCGCGATCACCGTACAGGTAGAGATCGATCGCCGCAATCGTCTGCACGCTTCCGAGATCGATGGCGACCCAGTCGCGCGCGTTGGGTGATCCGCGCGCCGACCACCGATTGCGCGCGTACCGCGTGAATCCGATCTGCATGTCGGTGAGATGCTCCACGCGATCGCCCGCCGCACTGAAGGACGCGGTCGCGGTGGCCCCGGCGGCGAGGTTGCGACGGCGCGCGGCGGGCTCGGGCAGCGGCAGCGCCGCATGACCCCATACCTCGATCTCCGAGAGACCCGTCGCCGCGCCCGGACGATGCGTGAACCGGACGCGGACCCGCGACGCATGCACCGGGCTCAACGTCAGGCGATTCGCCCGTCGACCGGCGGGTTCCCGTGGTGAACGATTCCCGGCGAGATCCACCCAACGGTCTCCCGACCACGCCTCGACGTCATACCGCGTGGGCGGCACGATGCTGTCACCCTCGTCGATGAAGTAGAGGACCAGCGACTCGACCGGTCGTTCCACCCCGAAGTCCACCTCAAACCAATCCACCGCGTGATCGGAGCCCACCGTGGTCCACCGGTTCGGCGGCGTGGCGTGATACCAGATGTTGCCGTCCACCGCGTAGAACGGCGGAGTGGTGGCGGCGCTATACGAAGCGGTGGCCACCGGAAACGCTCGGCCGTTGTTCACCGCGAAGTCGTGTGGTCGGTCGAGAGAATCGGGCAGGACGGGCGGCCCGAGATACGCTACCGTCCGCGCCAATGCCGGTGCGCTCGCGATCGCGCGACCATCGACGAACAGCGTCAGACCCCGCCCCACTCCGTAGCGACGCCCGTCGCGGTCCCACACGATCGCCACGTCGCGGCCATGATAGCCGACGTCCGTCAATGCCGCGTAGTCCCAGTCGTCCGGGATGAGCGGATTCACTTCGAGCGAGTCGTCCGAACGGGGTCGGAGCCCCATGAGTCCCGAGATGATCAGATCGACGTACGACGAGTGGAAGTAGTGCTCGCTGTGATAGAACGTGTTGTGACCGTCCCACGACCCCGTGAACGGATCGGCAGCCTCCGCGATGTAGGGGCGTCCGCCCCTTCGCTGATTGCGGCTGTAGGTCCCGAGCAGTGCCAGGTAGTCGGCCTTGGTCACGTAGGACTGGTCGTAGTCGTTGAGCAGATTGGCCAACGCGACGAGGGTCTGCGTGGTGGCGTACGGCCATTGGTTGCCGCTCCACACACAGCACACATCGGAGACGAGAAACTGTGGGTCGCCACGTTCGACGGTGGTGGGACCGTAGGGCGCGGTGAAGAACGCGCTGTCCATGAGAAACCGCCATGCGGCTTCGTATCCGGAATCCGGCAACGCGAACTGCCACGGCACGTAACCCAACAACTCGCGGCCCCGACCGCTGCCGGCATGCGTCCCCGTTTCATAGGTCAGGCTTCCGGCACGAATCCCGTTCACCTCGTCCTGCGCGAACTGGTGGAAGAAGAACTCGCGCTCCGGGTCCCATAGCTCGTCCTGCACGCGCCGCTTGAGATCGCTTGCCCGATCGTCGTAGCGCCGCGCCTTGGCGGAATCCCCCAGGAGGGCGGCCGCCTGCGCGATGGCGCGCGCGTCGGCATAGAGATAGCTGTTGAGCGTGGGCCGGTATCCTTGGGCGCCCGAGAACGCATCGATGGTCAGACGACTGTTGATGTTGGTCTCCATCCCGTCGTGCATCCCGTCCCAACGGAACATCCGGTGGTCCGCGTCCCAGTGCTCGTCGATCCACCCCTGATACTGTCGCTCCATGTGCGGCAGCACGGTCCGCAGGAACCGCCGGTCGCCGAGCACCAGGTAGGTCGCCCACATCGCGTCGCCGTACCAGTTGCTGTAGCTCCGTGGTTCCGCGCCCGGCGTCTCGAACCAGTAGCGCGCGAAGTCCTCGACGATTCGACGGTTCTTGAGCCAGCGCGTTTCGTAGAACTGGTGGCCAAGCGGACAGCTGATGGACCCGTAGGCGCCGGACCAGAATGGACGGTCGATGAATTCGGTGAACGTGTATCCGGTTTCCGGTGAACCGTAAACGAGATGCTTGGTCACCACTTCCCAGCGGTAGTAGTACGTGGCGTCGAGGTCGGGGTCGGGGGATTCGAAGAACGGAACGTGGGCCTCGTACCATTCCCAGTCCCGGTTGTCCCACCAGGACTGTCGCTCGAGGACCTCACGTCGATCGAGGATGGCACGGGGTGAGCACGCCGCGATGGCGATACCGCAGGCGACCGCCGGAACGGATATCCGAAGATGCATGTCAAGCGGGAATCTGCGCGCCGAACGTCGAACTCTCCAGCATGGCGCTGGAATGCGTCCTCTGGACCGGCAATGAGGGGGTCTTCAGGGAATCGTGTGGGTTCCTGGGAGGGGCACACTCCTCGGCATCGCCCCTCCCCCCCGCGTTGGACCGCAGAGGGCGCAGAGGACGCAGAGAGCTTGCGGCCACCCGCGACAGGTTCCAGATCGCGCGACCCGGGCCATTGGTCATCAATGGGCCCTTCCACCCCCAACAACTCCTGAACTCAATGGGCCCGACGGGGAGCGGCGGGAAATCAGGCGGAGACCCTCTGCGTTCTCCGCGTCCTCTGCGGTATACACGGGCGGGGTGGGGCCCCCCTCCGGCCGCAACGGTCTGCGTGAGCGGCCCCTACCCCTCCGCGGGTTGGGCACCGGACCTGTGACAACCCATACGAAACACCGAAGGCCCTAAGTAACAAATGGACCGGTGTCAATCCCGGGAGGCGGCCGTCCGGCGACGCCGGGCGATCGAGAGCGGCGCCCTTCCCCACCGGTCCTACTGCTCGACCAGGACACGCGCGGGGTCGATCCTGGTGGCGCGCCTGGCAGGCAGATAACAGGCCGTCAGCGCCACGGCAAGCAGCGCGACCGCGACGGCGCCGAACGTGGCGGGATCGGTCGCGGAGACCTCGAACAACAGGCTTTCCAACCCGCGTGTGACCCAGAGCGCCATCAGAAGGCCGGCGCTCAGCCCGGTTGCCGCCTGCCCCATGCCGCGCCGGAGGACGAGCCGCCGAACCGACGAAGCGTCCGCGCCGAGCGCGATTCTGATCCCGATCTCGCGCGTCTGCCCGGTCACGAAATACGACAGGACGCCGTAGACGCCGACGGCCGCGAGCACGACGCCGAGCAGCGCGAAGACGGTCACGAGCGTGGTCCAGTATTTCGGGCGCGTCACCGCCCCGGCGAGCTTGTCGCGCATCGTGCGCACGTTCGTCAGCGGCAGGTCGGCGTCGATGGTACGGAATTCCCGCGAGATGTCTCCCACCGTGGCCGCCGCGCCCGCGGTCCGCACGACGAGGTTCACCGACCGCACCGCGAACCACCGATGCGGGACGTACACGGCATCGGCCTCCTCGCGGGCCAGGCCGGAATACTTCACGTCCGATACGACGCCCACGATCGTCGAGGGGTCGGACCGGTCACCACCCTCGTACAACCGCTTGCCGATTGGCGACTCGTCGGGATAGTACCGGTTCGCCCAACTCCGACTAACGACCACGACCGGCGGACCGTCCTCCGTATCGGTTCGGTCGAGCAACCGTCCCTGCACCAAACGGATCCCCATCGTCCCGAAGAACGTCGGGGTGACGGCAAGCCACGGAGCGACGGGCTCCGACGTGCCCGGCGGAACCGGCTTGTCGATCAGATCGAAATTGGTGATCATGTTCGGTTCGTCAGGCGGGAGGCCGGACGTGATGGCCGCCGTCTCCACGCCGGGAATGGCGGCGATGCGCGGAAGGGCGAGATCCCAGAATCGTGAGACGGCGGCACCGTCGGGGTAGCTCGCGGCGGGCAGGGAGACGCGCGCCAGCAGGAGATCGTCCGGATCGAATCCGGCGTCCACCCGCTGGAGGCGCCCGAGCGAGGTGAACAGGAGGGCGGCGCCCGCCAGCAGCGGAACGGCCAGCGCGAACTCGATCGACACGAGCGCGCCCCGGAACCGGTTGGCCGCCTTGCCCGACGACCCGCCGCGGCTGCCGGCCAGCGCGGCAGCCGGCTGAGCGCGGAGCGCGTGCATCATGGGGGCGAGCCCGAAGAGTAATCCGCTCGCCAGGGTCACGGCCGCCGCAAACGCCAGGACGGTCGAGTCGAGCCGCACGTCGCCGAGTCGCGGCAGGTTTGGGCCAAGCGCAACGAGCGCGTCGAGCGCGACGTACGCGAGCGCCACGCCCAGTACCCCGCCGATCACGGCCAGCACGACGCTCTCCACAAGCAGTTGCCGCACCAGCGCGCCTCGCGTAGCGCCGAGCGAGGTCCGGATCGCCATCTCGCCGCCCCGCGCGCTCGCGCGCGCCAGTAGCAGGTTCGCCACGTTCGCCACTGCGATCAGCAACAGGAACGCCACCGCACCCAGCAGCAGGACGAGCGGTCGGCCCACGTCACCGATGACTTCGGCCTTCAGGCCATACGGCGTCAGCCGCGCTTCGGCGTCCGAGAACGTGCTGGACCAGGCGGGGAACAACTCTTCGCTGACTCGGGCCAGATCCACCGCGGCCGCTTCCATCGCTGTGCCCGGAGCCAACCGTCCCACCACGCGCAGCAAGAACGGTCCTCGGCGGGACGGCGCATCGACCTGCAGGATGGGCCAGACGTCCGCGCTCCAGTCGCCGAACGTCTCCAGACCCGCCGGCAGCATGCCAACTACCGTGTAGGAGGTTCCATCCAGCAGCAGCGACCGTCCAACGGGATCCGCGTTCTCCCCCCATCGCCGTACGCCGAACGATCGGCTCACGATCGCGACCCGCTCCCCACCCGGACCATCCTCGCCGGGGCGAAACCCACGGCCGCGCGCCGGGACGATGCCCCACGTCGCGAACCAGTTGGCGCTTACGTACCCGGCGCGCAACACCTCCGGCTCGCGCGCGCCGGTGAGCGTCGCGTTGGCATAGCGCAACGCGGCGACGTGGTCGAACGTACGCTGGCGTTCGACCACGGCCTGATAGTCTGCCACCGACAGGGGGAACTTGTTTGTCGGGCTATTCTGCTCGTAGATCCGCACGAGCCGGTCGGCTTGGGGAAATGGCAGCGGCGCGAGCAGCACCCCGTTGACGACGCTGAAGATCGCGGTCGTGGCACCGATCGCGAGCGCGATCGTCAGGACGGCGAGCGACGCGAACCCCGGGTGCTTCCAAAGCGTGCGCCCGGCAAAGCGCAGATCACCGGCCAATGCGGTGGGGATGAGCGAGCGCAGGTCCGACATGACGGATTCTCCGAGGCCAAAGGGGTACCCCATAGACGCTGCCTCGCCGCGGAAAGTTGCACCCGCGGGGGTCGCGGTACCCCGTCACGGAATGCGACGCTACGGCTGCGGCCGCCTTACCACCGTGATCGTGATCGACGATGGGTACGACCTCGAATGGTGCACGGCGTTGTGCGCCACCACGCCGATCGTCTCGTCGTAGTTGCGCCCACCGGTGTTCAGGTTGCGGTCGAAGCGCGGGAAGTTGCTGCTCGACACCTCCAGGCGGATGCGGTGGCCCGCCTCGAAGTAGTTGCTCGTCGTCATCGGCTGGAGCGTGACCTTGTATACCTCGCCCGGTTCCATCCACACCTCCGGCCGGTCGTACCCCTCCCGGTAGCGCATCCGCTGGATCGTCTCATCCAGGTTATACGCCCGGCCGTCGGGATAGACGTCGACCAGTTTCACGGTGAAGTCGGTGTCCTTGGCGTCGCTCGATACGTGCAGCGTGACCTCGATCGGACCGCTCACCTCCATCCCTTCCCCCAGCGGTTCGCTGGTGTAGACCAGCATGTCCGGCCGTTGCTCCATCTGACGCTGATCGAACGCGCCGCCCCGCACCGCGTTGCCGGTACAGCACACGTTGCCGCCGTATGAGGGAACCGGATTCATCGGGTCGTAGCTGAACGCGTCCGGCGTATCTTGCGCCGGCGGCCGAGTCGTGAGGACACCATCCCCATTCAAGGTGTTAGCCGAGCCGCCACTCGACAGGTAGAACGTGACCGGGGACGCGCCGCGCGGCGGCCACATATCCGATGTCTGCCACTTGTTGAGACCCATCGTGTAGTACCGCACCCTCGGCAGCGTATCGAGCAACCGCGACTGCTCCCCCTTGAGGAAGATGTCGAACCAGCCGTAAGTGAGCGCGTCGTAGTCGTAGCGCGCGTCGCCCACGTGCCGTTCCCCCACGACCAGGTCCTCCGTGGCCCGTTTGTATCCACAATGGAGCGTGGGAGCGATAACGGCGTATTGCTGATCCGCCGCCGCACCGGCCGCCGTGTGGCGCACGTGATTGTACGCCGCCAGGTTGGGCCCGACCGACACGTCGTACCACGACATGAACCACAGACCTGGCACATTGATCGGCATGTCCTCGTGCCACAGACCGCCGCGATACCATGCGGAGTCGTTCGGCGCGCGGGTGATCATCGCCCCGCCGGTCGCGACCGGCATGGAATCGGCGAAGATACCGTGGGGACCACCAACCGCTTCGATGATGTCCCGCTCCGGCAGATGTGCCAGGGCCCGCGACCAATCCACCGGCCGCAATTGCTGCGCCAGATCGAACGCCGTGGACGCGCGGATCAGGTCTTCCTGCGACGTGTTCGGCGGGAACATCGGCCGGACCTGGTTCTGCTGGCCGTACATCCAGGCGATGAACAACATCTGCACCGCCCCGCCACGATACCAGTTGCCCTGTTCGAAGTAGGGCCCGACGCGCCCCACGCCGGCGCCGAACCCCTGCGGGATCATCGTCGCGAGTCCCGGCGGCGCGGTGGACGCCACCGCGAGTTGCCATTCCGCGGTCGACGAGCACCCGATCAGCCCCACCTTGCCGTTCGACCACGGCTGCGCGGCGATCCACTGAATCGCGTCGGACCCGTCGGTGAGCGGCGGACCCAGAATGTCGTAGTTTCCCTCGGAGAAGAAGCGCCCGCGTTCATTCATGACCACGTAGGCATACCCGCGCCTGATCGCGTCCAGCTGCGCGGTCATGGCGCGCGGGACGCCGTTCCGCACGTCCCAGAAATTGAAGTTGTAGGGGGTGCGCGAGAAGATCGTCCCGTACGTGGTCGACGAATCCTTCGGGTAGTAGATGTCGGCGGCCATACGCACTCCGTCACGCATCGGCACCATCACCTTACGCTCGATCACCGCCATCGACTGCAGCTCGTGCTCGAGATCCCAGCGCTGCTGGATCTCCTCGGGGGTGAGCCCACCGCCCCGCTGAGCGGCAGCGGCCGACAGGGTGACGCTGAGAGCCACCAGAGCAATGCTGACGGGAGGAAGGGTCGCGGACATCGTTGGGCTCCGTTTCGGGCCAGCGGAAGAGGGAATCCGACCAACGCACATCGCTCACGGATACTACCGGATCGGAGCGAGATTCGCGATCCCGAACGGGCGGTCACCGACGGTCATGTCCGATCGCCGGCCCACGACCCGCCGACCCGCTGGCGCCGCGACGGCCGGCGGGAGATCTTTGACCGTCGATCACCCGAACACTCCTGGAGACTCGCCATGCGCTGTCTGATCGCCGTGTTTCTCTTGTCTCTGGTCGTCGCGTCACCCGGCGCCGGCCAAGCCACCCAACTGAGGCCCAATACACCCGTCGCCGGTGAACTCGGCGGAGCCGACAAGCATACCTACGAGATCCGGCTTGGCGCCGATCGATTCGTGTATGGTGAAGCAAACCAGCAGACCGTCGACGTCATCGTGACGGTGTTGGGACCCGACGGGGAACAGGTCGGCCGGTGGGACGGTCCCGCCCGCGGCCCGGAGCCGTTCCAATTCGACGCCGAGGCCGCCGGCGTCTACCGGATCGAGATCACGGCATTCGAGAACGCTTCGGGCCGCTACGCCCTCGTGCTCAAACGAATCGAGCCCATTGCCACGGCGCCCGAGGCGCGGGCCGACCAACTCATGGTAGCGTACAGTTCGAGCGCGAACCCGGGTGGCGTCATTGGGGTGGTCCGGAACGGCACCGTGGTGTTCGTGCGGGGCTACGGCATGGCCAACCTCACCCACGGCGTACCGTTCACCGCGGAAACGCGTTCCAACATCGGGTCGGTGTCCAAGCAGTTCACCGCCTTCGCGATCCTGCTGCTGGCCAACCAGGGTACACTGTCGCTGGACGACGAGGTGCGCACGCACATTCCGGAGTTGCCGGCGTTCGACCAGCCGGTCACCATCCAGAACCTGCTCAACCACACCGGCGGCTACCGCGAGCTGTACAACACGGAACCGATCACCGGCTGGCAGGGGGAGGACGCGTTGTCGCGTGACGAGGCGATCACCATCGTCCAGCGGCAACCGGCCTTGCAGACACCTCCGGGATCCGAATTCAACTACAACAACACCGGCTACATCCTGCTCGCGGAGATCGTGACCCGCGTCACCGGCGTGGCCTTCCCCGACTGGATGCGGGAGCACGTCTTCGGTCCCCTCGGCATGGAACACACGATAATCAAGCGCGGGCACGGCGAGATCATTCCGGGCAGCGCACAGGGCTACGTCCCGGCGGATAGCGGCGGGTACCGCGAGGCGCGTGATCTCGCGGCCTCGTACGGTGCCGGCGGGATCTATACCACCGTGGGGGATCTTTCCAAGTGGCTGCGCAACTTCCATGACCCGAAGGTGGGTGGAGCCGCCGTGATGGCGCTGATGGTGGAACGCGGCGTGCTCACGAACGGCGACACGATTCCGTACGCCCGAGGGCTGGCTGTCGGCACGCGCCGCGGCCTGCGGATGATCAGTCACGGCGGCGCGGACGTGGCCCACCGCGCCATGGTGATGTACTTCCCCGAGATCGACGCCGGGGTCATCTCCCTGAGCAACGTCGCGAATTTCAACGGGCAGATCCCCGGCCGGCTCGCCGACGCGTTCTTCGAAGCCCAGATGGAAAACGAGGCGGCAACGGCCACAGCCGAGCCCGGCGACGAGGTGATCGTCGCGCCCGCGGTGCTCGACCGGTACGTCGGCCGGTACCAGGGTGAAGGGGTGGCGTTGACCATCACCTACACCCGGGCCGGCGAACGCTTCTACGCGCAGGCCACCGGTCAGCGCGAGATCGACCTCGTCGCCCAATCCGACACCGTGTTCGGCTATGAGGGTGTCGAGGCCACCGTCACCTTCCACGCCGACGGGAGCGGGCCCGTGCAGCGAGCGACGCACCACCAGGGCGGGCGCGACCTGCCGTTGGCGCGGCTCCCGCCGTACGCACCGACAACGGCGGAGCTACAGGCCTTCGCGGGGCGGTATTACAGCGAGGAAATCGAGACCTTCTACACCCTGGCCGTGAACGACACCGCCCTGGTCGCGCGCAATCGACGACTGCCGAATGAGATCGTGTTGACGCCGAAGAAAGAGGACCAGTTTTCGGGCTCCGCGTCGTTCTTCGGCACGGTCGACTTCGTCCGCGGCGAAGACGGTGCCGTCACCGGCTTCACGGTTTCCAACGGCCGCACGCGCGGCATCATGTTCGAGAAGGTCCCCGCCGGCCACGGCGGGTGAATCGGCACGGCTACATGGCGCGGTGGAGGGGCCGGGTCAAGCACGTCGGTCCCCCGCCGCCTTTGCGGCAGATCTCGTCACCCGAGAACACGGCGACCTCGACGCCGGCGTGTTCGAGCCGCTGCCGGGTGGTCTGATTGCCGGCCATCATCACACAGCGCCGCGGCGCCACCGCGAGCACGTTGCACCCCATCGACTCGAACTCCTCCGCCGGCACGTCGACCAGCGTGACGCCGCGCGCCAACAGATACTCTCGAAACGGGACGGGGAGCAACGGCGAATACACGAGCATCAGATCATCGTCGATCGGGCTGAGCACCGACATCAGGTGAAACACGTCGTCCGGCCCGCGCCAATGCGGCAGCGGTACCGTCACGACCTCGTCCACCCGATCCGCCAGCAACCCGCGTAGCTGCTCGATACCGGCTTCGTTGGTGCGATACCCGCGGCCCACCGCCACGGTACGCCGATCGAGCCAGACGACGTCGCCGCCTTCGAGGCACCCGTCGCCGTTGATCGTGCCGATCATGGGCAGCCCCATCGCGCTGAACGCCGCATCGCACGCGGCCGGTTCCGATCGGCGCGCGGTCTTCCCCATGTTGCAACGGAGGACCCCGCCGTCACACACGACGGTGGCATCCCGCACGTACAGCGAGTCGAGGCCGACCGTATCGTCCGGCGGAAGAAAATGGAGATCGACATCGAAGGACTGCATCAACTCGACGAAGCGGTCGTACTCACGTATCGCGGCGCCGAAGTTCGGTGGCGCCGAATACTGCAGGCCGCGCCATTGCTGCAGGATGACCGCCTCGCTGCGGAAGGCGTCACGCGGATGCTTCAGTACCACGGCGCGCAGCGGCGCCACCTCCGACTGACCCCCAACGCGCACGGCGGTGGTCATGGGGCGACGCGGAACGGGGCGTGGGACAGCGCGACGACCGTGAGCACGGTTCCCCCCAAGCATGTGCCGGTGACTAAGGTGGGGCTCTTGGATCGATTCCGCAACATGGGCAGTCCCGGCGGCGGGCGTCCGAAACCCTTCCACGCCACGCTGCGTCGGAGCCAGGGACCATGGCCGGAAGCCTTGCCAGGCATGTTGACCGCGTCCTTGCTCGAAGGCGGCGGGACCGCTATTAGATCACCCATGGCCCATTCCTCGAATCGCTGTTCCCTTCGCGGCGGCGCCGCGCTCCTCGTGCTGGCCGGTTCCGCTCCGGGCCCATTGCTCGCCCGGCAGGATGTAACCGACCGATTCCGCCAGATGTCCGAACGCGCCGAGGCGGCGGGCCTGGCGAGCCCATTCAAAGGCGTCACGACGCACGGCGAGGTCGTCCCGGGCCTGTTCGGCATCCGCTCGACCGGCGTGTCCACCGAACCGGTGCGTCTGGCGGCCACGGCGTTCCTCGCGTCGCTCGACGGCGCGCAGCGCGCCAAGACCGTGTTCCCGGTCGACGATCCGGAATGGCGCAAGTGGATGAACCAGCATTTCTACGTGCGGCAAGGCGTCGGATTCATCGACATGAGCGAGTCGCAACGCCATGCGGCGTTCGGCATGCTCCGCGCGGCCCTGAGCGCGCGGGGACTCCGGCTCACACGCGACATCATGCGGCTCAACCACACGCTGGGCGAACTCAACAACGACAATTTCGTCGAATACGGTGAGTGGCTGTACTACCTCACCGTGATGGGCGAGCCATCGGCAACCGAACCGTGGGGATTCCAACTCGATGGGCATCACCTGATCATCAACTACTTCGTACTGGGTGACCAGGTCGTCATGACCCCGATGTTCATCGGCTCCGAGCCGGTGAGCGCGGAGGCGGGCAAGTACAAGGGGACGACGATCATGCAGGAGGAGCAAAACCAGGGCCTGGCGATACTGCGGGCGCTGACCGACGCGCAGCGGGCCCTGGCAATCCTCCATGCGGCCAAGGAAGGCAACAACACGCTGGGCGAGGCGTTCAAGGACAACACCGTGCTCGACTACGCCGGCGTACCAGTCTCGTCGTTTTCCTCCGAGCAGCAGGCCCGGTTGCTCGCGCTGATCGAGCGGTACGTCGGCAACATGGACGACGGCCACGCCCGCGTCCGCATGGAGGAGGTCGCCGCACATCTCGATGGGACGTACTTCGCCTGGATCGGCGGCACCGACGACCGGTCGGTGTACTACTACCGCATCCACAGCCCGGTGATCCTGATCGAGTTCGATCATCAGCGCCCGGCCGGACTCCGCCACCTCATGCCGAACGTGCCGAACCGCCAGCACATTCATGCGGTCGTGCGCACGCCGAACGGCAACGATTACGGCAAGGATCTGCTACGGCAGCATTACAAACGACGCCGGCATGGTGGGTTGTAGCCGGTCACGGACGATCACGGGAAGCACCTTTACCGACCGTCCACGCCCTCCGTGCCCGCCAGAGCCGGCCTGGAACCCCGGCGTGCGCACAACGAGCAATCGGACGACATGGTCCTCACCGTACCCGCCGCTGCGCGGTCCGCCGTACGCCGCCTTGGTGTGGGGGACAGGGGGCGGCTCGACCGTACGCAACCGACCCCGGCGTTCGATCATCCATTGCCGCATGGCCTCCCACTCGGCGTGTTTCTCCGCGCCGAGCGCGACGACCTCAAGCCGCGCACGACGTGTTGCGCGTCCCCTACATCTGCGCGATGGCAAACGAACCGATATGTATGTCCAGATTGTGGTTGATCCGCATCCCGGCGATCCCGTTCACGTCCACCTGCGACGCCGGAAGCTGCATCACCTCCGTGCCGTTGATGCGGAAGGAAACGGTGCCGCCCGAGACGAGGATACTGAGGTCGTTCGTGGCCTGTCCGTCGGCATCCTCGACGTGAATGGCGTCGTGCTGAGCCCAGCCGTTGGGTCCTTCGCTCAGCAATGCCAAGTCGGTGCCGTTGCGCTTCTTCACGAGGAACACACCGTCACCGCGGACCAGGAAGTACGTGTAGCGCTGCGCCTCGCCTTGCAGATCGCCCCCCCCGATGATAAGGCCGTAGCCATGCGCGTGGCCCAACGAGCTGGTCTGCCGGAATGACCCGGACACCTCGTACGACCCGCGGGCGACGTCACCGTCGCGATACAGGATGACGGCGGGACCGACGGTCACGTGGAAACCCGCGCCCATGGTGCGAAAGTTGAGATTGTCCAGCGTACCACGGTCCGGACGAGCCTTCCATCCGTCGGCGATGACGCCGCCGCCCGCGATCGCGTGGTCGGGATCGTGGTCTTGCGCAGCGACGGTGGAAACGCTGAGGCTGGCCGCGAACGCGGCGACGATCAGTGAGCGCATGAATCCCTCGTGGTTGAGAATCGCGAGAACGTACACCTTGCCGACAAAAATACTCCCAATGAACAAGACGGTCAAAGACGGTCTCAGCGCCTACCCCGGTCGCCGCCCCGGTGCGGGCGGCAACGCATCGACGAACTCGGCCATGCGCTGGCGCGTGGCGGGGTCGGGGAGCCGGCCGATCCCACCACCGATGTTGTCGGCCATGTGGTGGGCCTTGCTGGTCGCCGGAGTCGCCACGGTCACGGCGGGATGGCTCACCACGTACTTGAGGAAGAACTGCGCCCAAGTCGTGGCGTCGAATTCTGCCGCCCACTCCGGCACGTCCATACCCTCGACGCGCGCCCACAAGCGTGAGCGCCCGAACGGCAGGTAGACCAACACGCCGATCTTCCGTTCGATGGCGAGCGGCAGGATCGTTTCCTCGATGTTGCGGTTATCGACCGCGTAATCGATCCCGATGAAGTCGATCGGCTCGTTGCGCATGATCGCCTCGAGGGGTTCGTAGCCGCGGTCGCTCGTGGTCGTCACGCCGGTGTACCGGATACGGCCTTCGGCTTTCAGCTCCTTCAGGATGCCGAGCTGGGTGGGCACATCCGCCAGGTTGTGTACCTGGATCAGGTCGATGGTGTCGACCTGGAACTTGGCGAACGATGCGTCGATCTGCGCGCGCGCGGCCACGGGATCGGCGCTCCCGCCGCCCCGGCCCGCCACATTGACCTTGGTAGCCCAGAAGATCTTGTCGGCGACACCCAACGCGTTGGCGATATCACCCGCCACTTGCTCGGAGGCGCCGTAGCTTGGGGCCGTGTCGAAGACCGAGGCGCCCCTGCCTACCAGCGTGCGCATCACCTCCGTCAGCGCGTCGAGCTCCTCGCGCCGCGCGAGTTGTGAGAAGGTTGCCGAGCTGCCCAAACCGATCACCGGCACCATCTCGCCCGATGACGGAATGGCGCGCTGGATGAGCTGACCCTCCTGCAACCGACGCCATAGACGCGGATTGATCGTCAGCGCGCTTGCGGCACCGGCGCTGATGCCAACGAACTGTCGACGGCTAATCATGCGGTCTCCCTGTGTGGAACTCTCCGTGGAATACGCCCAGCATCTCAATTTGTTGCCGATGACGCGCTGGCGATAGGGAATCGGGTGTCCCAGACCGTCCATCACCGTCTTGCACCGTCGGCCGTCACGGCCGTTCGATGGAGCGCTGGCCGTAAGGTCCACGGAACCCCATACTTCCTTGAAACCTTCCGGAGAACACGCATGCAACGCATCCACGCGGCCCCGGCGTGGCTGATCGTGGCGACCCTCACGGCATCCGCCCCGCCCGCCGCCATCGCGCAGATCCAGCCGGGTCGGATCTACACCGGCGGCGAACAGATCGGCGATCCGGCAGTGGGTCTCCGGTTGACCATTCCCGCCGGCTGGCGGGGGAGGCTCTCACCGGACGGCGAGTCGTTCGTGCTCGAGTCCGAGGGGGGCGGTGGCTACCTCGTGGTGATCGCGGACGAGATGACCGAGACGGAAGCGCGGCAGCAGTTGGCCGAGTCGATGGACCTGGGCGGCGGCATCGTACTGACCCCGACCGGTGCCGTAAGCGAGGTCGCCTCCGGCCATCTGAGTGCGAGTTACGCCGTGAGCGGCGCGCAGTCCGAGTTCGTCGGTACGGTCGACGTGCGGCTCACCCGGGCGGGGCTCGGCGTGGCGTTCATCCTGCTGTCCCCGCCGCCGGCGGCGGCCGGACACCTCGACGCGATGCGCGAGTTCGCGTTCAGCCTCGGGGTAATGCAACAGACGGCGCAATCAGCCGGCGGGAACGACGAGTGGGAGCCGTTCCTGCGGGGGCTGTATCTCGCGAGGTACTACACGGCAACCGGCTATACCGAGTCCACCGAGCTATGGCTGTGCGGCGATGGCAGGTTCTCCTACAACAGCGAGGGCGGAGGGTTCGGCGGCGGGGCGAGTGGCGCGGCGCAGAGTACGGGTGGCGGGCGGTGGTCGGCTTCCGGCGCGGGAAAGACCGGCACGCTCCTGCTCCAGTGGGCCAACGGCGAGCAAAGCTCGATGTCGCTGGAGTACGACTACGAGCAGAACCGAGTGTTCGTGAATGGCGAGCGCATGCTGCGGGGGCAGAACGAGCGATGCCAGTAGCATCGAGCCCACCGCGCTCAACGAACGAACGCGCCGAGTCGCGCGTCTCACTCGCGAGGACGCCACGGACGCGCCCGTGGACGCACCGCGTCATCCTCGTGATGGTCCTGGCGCCGGCGTGTGCAGCGACCGACGAGCCGCCTTCGACAACGGTCAGCGACAGCGCCGGCGTGCGGATCGTCTCCAATCGCGCTGCTGACGAGCGCGACCCGATCTGGCTGGTTGCCGATCGGCCATCCGTCGACATTGGGCGAGCGGACCAGAGTCCCGAGTACGAGCTGTTTCGCGCTTCGCACAGCCTTCGGCTAACCGATGGCCGGATCGTAGTCGCGAACGGCGGGACCAACCAAGTCCGGTTCTACGAACACGATGGCACGTTCGTCGGCGCCGTGGGCCGAGAGGGTGAGGGACCCGGAGAATTCCGCGGACTGGAGCATGTCTTCCCGTACCGTGGCGACTCGATTCTCGTATCGGATTTCCGTCTGGCACGGCTGTCGGTGTTCGATTCCGACGGCCGGTTTGGCCGCAGCGTCACGACGCAGACGACTCAGGCTGCTCCGTTCGTGCGCGTCGTGGGCGTGTTCGAGGACTACACGTTGCTCGGGACGGGCGGTATCGACGTGGGCAACGCACCCCCCTCCGGCCTGAGGCGTTACCCGATCCGGCTGTACCATCTCGACAGCGCCGCGGTGCCGCTCGACTCGTTGGGCGCGTTTCCTAGCACGGAAATGTTCTTTCTCGCCTTCGGCGGCGGGATCAGTACCCGCCAGCCCTTGTTCGGGAAGGCCTCCCGGTGGTTTGCCGGTGGCAACCAGTTCTACGTCGCCACCAACGATACGTACGAGATACGGCGATACGGTCTCGATGGGACCGTGCACGGTATCGTCAGGCTCGATCGCGAGCCGCGCCCAGTCACAGACGGGGACGTGCAGCGCGAACTCGACCGCCGACTGGCGGCGGCCGGTACCCAAGATCGGGCCGAGGTCGAGCGGACCTTCCGGACGATCCCGCGCCCCGAGACCATGCCGGCCTACGGTCGGGTGCTGCTCGACGATTCGCTCCATCTCTGGGTCGGCGACTACCCGTTGCAGACGGACTCGTTGTGGTTCTGGCGCGTGTTCGATCCGAGTGGAACCTACCTCGGCCGGGTCGTCATGCCGGTGGGACTGGAGCCTCACCAGATCGGCCACGACTTCGTGTTGGGACGCTGGTTCGATCCCGACGGCGTGGAGCACGTGCGGCTGTACCACCTCGAACGGGCCGGGGCCATATGACCGCGGATCCGCGGCGGAACAGGCCCGGGCGGACCGGGTACCGCAGCACATAGTCACGCGGAGGTCCCATGCGCACCTGCACGCTCCTGGCGCTCGGCTTGGCGATTCCAGCCTGTCAACGTGCCCCGCTCACATCCCAATGGGCACCTTGGGCCCGTGGACATGCAGATCACGACGTTCCATGAGGGAGAGCCACGGAGCTTTTCGACCGAGGACATCACGGCGTTTCTTGATTTCGTTCGCGACAAGCTTCGCATTACTGACCAAGAGCACGTCCGAGCATTGTTTGAGCTGACCACCAAGGAAGTTGGAAGCCTCGGAATCGGTTTCACTGCCCGAAGTTCCAAGCTCGCTGTGGACCTTGGGGAGCGGCTGCTCGGTATGCATATGGACCAGGCTGAGCCGGAGACGAAGCTTCGCTCGCTGGTCGAGAGCATGAGCCGGAAGTTCCAGTCTCATGCGTACCCGGTGAGTCGTCGCGAGGCAACCGACCTTGGCTTGCCCGTTGCCGATGGAGACGAGGTACTGGAAGGCCTGATGTGGAAGGTCTGGCTTGACATCGCCGCAGAGTTGCAGGAAGATGAGCCGTTCGACCCGATGTTCGAGTTAATGAAAAGCTCGGAGGCTAGCAAGTTGCTTTCGCCTGTACCGCAACTTGACATCCCGGATGGGTTTTCGTCAAATCTGTCGTTCCAGACAGAGCTGGCCCAGATATTGAAAGAGTCGACAATCAGGATCGATCCGGTGGACTACGAGTTTACAAACGCGATTGTCGAGTCCTCTCGACTCGCCCACGTTCAAAAGACGAAAGGAAAGATCCTTTCATCGCGGACTCAGTATCTCGTAATCCGGTACCACCTAATTACGACATCCCGAAAGTGGGAGAGGGTTTAGTGCACATGAAGCGCCAGCCAATTAGCTACCCGGTGCGTAGCTTCCCTCGGGATGTTACGTCTCCGACGCCGACCCAGGTTCCTGGGTCATCGGAGAAGGGGGGCCCGCGTCCCCTGCCGCATCCTGGTAAGCCCACGCCACCCCCGAAACCACAACCGCCCACGCCACCGCGGTAACGGCGGTCCGGCATTTCACCCTAAGGACGGAGCCTCCGGTCGCGTCGGGAGCTCCGTCGTTTTGGAGTTGTTTTCTTGACCGCTCAAGCACAGCTCGAACTCCGAATTCCAGCGTCGGCCCCGTGGATCTCATGTTCGACGATCACCGGACGTCGCACGGGCGGGCACCTGGTGCCGGCGAGTGGCGACGGTTCGAGGGAGACGGCGCCAACCGCGTCGTGGCAAACACCGGCGTCGGTGACGTCCCGGTCACCATCCGATCACAGCGCTGAGCCCGCGCAGTTTCACGGCGAATTCATCCTTCTTTCATGACGCCGGTGCCCATCGTAGGTACTGTCAACCCGTACCACCAACTCGAGGTTTGGCTCCGATGCGGAACATCTCGTCTTCCCTGACCGCAGCCCTCCTGACGGTGATCGTCGCGCCCGGACTCGCGGCGCAGCACGCATCCATTCGTCCGATTCCGTATCCTGTCGACATGCCGAACGGGTTCGTCCGCGCACTCGCGAACGGGACACGCAGCTCGACGGGGGCGCCCGGCCCCAAGTATTGGCAGCAGTGGACCGACTACACGATCCGCGCGCGGCTCGACACCGACCAGAAACGGATTACCGGTTCGGTCGCTCTTCGATACCACAACCGCTCGCCGGACGCCTTGCCGCAGATCATGCTCCAGGTCATTCAAAACGTCCACGCCGAGGGTGCCGTGCGGAACCGACCCGCCGAGGTGACGGGCGGCGTCGAGATCACGCAGCTGGCTGCGAACGGTGAAACGCTCGGCCCTCTGACCTTCAGCGATCAGCGTCGCGGCCGTCCCGGCTATCGCGTCGCCGGCACCACGGTCATCGTCCAGCTCTCCACTCCGCTTGCGTCGGGTGAATCGACCGAGTTGGAGGTTGGCTTCACGTACACGGTACCGCAGCGGGGTGCCGGCGGGCGCATGGGTTGGAACGGCGACAACCTGTTCTACCTCGCGTACTGGTACCCGCAGCTCGCGGTGTACGACGACGTGGGCGGGTGGCAGACCGACGCGTTCCTGGGAAGCGCGGAATTCTACATGGGCTACGGCAGCTACGACGTCACGCTCGAGGTGCCGGAGGGGTGGGTCGTCATGGGGACCGGGACATTGACCAACCCGGACGAAGCGTTCCCCGACGAGATCGCGATCCGCCTGCGGCGCGCGGCCGCAAGCGACGACGTGGTACACGTGCTCACTGCGGACGACCTCGGCCCGGGCAAAGCAACCCGGCGATCCGACTCGGGGTTGCTCGCGTGGCGTTTCCGAGCCGATTCGGTGCGGGACGCCGCGTATAGCGTGACGCGCGAATCGTTGTGGGACGCCGCCCGCACACCGGTCGGCGACCGCAACGGAGATGGCATCACCGACTACGCGCGCGTCGACGCCATCTACCGTGCATCAGCGCCGCTGTGGACGCGGGCCTGGCGGTATGCGCAACACTCGATCGACTTCCTCTCCCGTTGGACCGGGTATCCCTATCCGTGGCCCCACATGACCGCGGTCGAAGGCGGCGGCATCATGGGCGGCGGCATGGAGTACCCCATGATGACGCTCATCGGCGCCTACACGCAGGGAACCGACACCTCGCTCTACGGCGTAACCGCGCACGAGCTGGCGCATATGTGGGTCCCGATGCTGGTGGGCAACGACGAGCGACGCATGGCCTGGATGGACGAAGGCACCACCTCCTTCAACGGCGACGCCGCCGAGATGGAGTTCTTCCCCGGGATGCGGTCCGATTTGGGTGAAGCCCAGGGATACATACAGGTCACGCATACGGACATGGAAGGTCCGATCATGACGTGGTCGGACTTCCACACCAACGGCTTCGCCTACGGCACCGCATCCTACAGCAAGCCGGCCACGATGCTGTGGACCCTACGGGGACTCCTCGGCGAGGAGGCGTTCACCCGCGCGTACGAGGCATACATCGCGCGCTGGGCGTTCAAGCATCCCAAACCGTGGGATTTCTTCCATACGTTCAACGACGTCAGCGGTCAGAACCTCGACTGGTTCTGGCGCACGTGGTACTACGAGACGTGGGCCCTGGACCAGGCGGTCGCGGACGTCGTGGTGGAGGAGAACCGCACGCGCATCGTCATTGAGGATCGCGGCCGGGCGCCGATGCCCGCGCGCCTCACGATCACCACCGCCGACGGTCAGGTACTGCATTCCGAAGTGCCGGTAAGCCGTTGGCTGGAGGGGGCGACCACGGCAGACGTCGTCATCCGCACGACATCACGCGTCGTCAAGGTAGAGATCGATGCGAGCCAGGCCTTTCCCGACGTGGATCGCAGTAACAACGTGTGGCAACGAACGTAGCCCTACTCAACCGCACGCCCCGATGATCGGCGGCGTGAAGCCGCCGCTCGGCTCAGCCGCATGAAGCGGCCAGGGGTAGGCCACGCCCCGTCGGTTCAACCGACAGAGCCGAGCCGCGGGTTTACCCGCGAACCAACCCTGGTCCAATGAACCAACCCCGGTCGACTGAACCTGCCCGATCTGGTAAACCGGCCCGATTTGCTGAACCGGTGCTAGTCGTGCCTCTCGGCGCGCTGGAGGTCGATCATCATCGCGTTTCCGGGGTACCGCGCGAGCGGCGCGGAATCGAGATGCGTCAGCTTCTCGATGTCTTTCGTCATGCGGATCACGCCGTCCCGGATGGCCTGTACCGACTCTTGTACCTGTGGCGGCAGATCGGTGCCGAGTTCCGACAGGATTGACGCGTCCGCCACGATCTGCTGAAGCGCATTGTTGAGTTCGTGCCGCAGCGTGATCGACAGTTGGTTGACCGCGGCCAGCCGTGCGCCGTCGAGCAGGCGCCGGTATTCATCGTGCAGTTCTTGCGACAACCAGCCCACGCTCATGCTGAGCGTCCCGAACGCGATGTAGATCGGGACGGTAATGCGCCAATCATCGGCCACGTAGTTCACGGCGACCGAAAGCTGCACGGCAACGAACAGCGCGGTGCCCATCAACAGGGCGACGAGGGCGCCCTTGAGGCCGTAGTGCAGGGAGAGCAGAAAGGCCGGCGCGAGGGTGACGAGCCAGACCAGTTCGTCGTACAGGGTCGGATCGTCGGGCAGCACGATCTGAGCGACCACCGGCATCATGTACGCCGCCACGCAGTAGACCCAAAACCGGTTTGCGACCGCCGGGCGGTGCATCATGTGCTCGAGACCGAGCAGGTCCTTCATCGCGCGGCGAAATCTCATGGCCCTCTTTCCCGGGTTCCCGGACGGCGTACCGCAGGCGGCGCGCCGAACATAATCCGAGACGCCGTTCGCCGCCACGTTCACGCGCTGGTGCTCGACCGACCCCCACGCGTCTCCCGCAGCGGTTCCAGTATCTCGCTCACCGTTGCGAACAACTCGCTCAGGGTCCACGGCTTGGTGAGGAACCGGGTCCCGGCGGGGAAGATCCCCTCCCCGTAGGTCGCACTCGGTGAATACCCGCTGGTGAACAAAACGGCGACCTCGCCACCGCCCTGGCGAATCGCCTCCACCAACTGCCTGCCGCCGATATTGGGCATGACCAGGTCGGTGATCACCAACGAGATCACGTCTCGATGCTGCCGATAAAGCTCCAGGGCGGCCTCGCCATCTTCCGCGACGAGGACCGTGTATCCCTTCGCCTCGAGGGCTCGGCGCGTCGTCCGGCGGATAGCCGGCTCGTCCTCCGCCAGGAGGATCGTTTCGGTTCCTCCGGCCGCTGCCCGGGGATCAGCGATCGTCCGCCGCTCCGTTCGCGCGGCGGGCGTTCCACCGGTCACCGGCAAGTACAACCGGACAGTCGTCCCAAGCCCCGGTTCGCTGTACACGTGAACCATCCCGCGGTGCCGCTTCATCAGCCCGTATACCATCGCGAGACCCAGACCCGTTCCCTCACCGGGAGGCTTGGTCGTGAAGAAGGGCTCGAAGATCCGTTCCCTCGTCTGCTGATCCATGCCGCTACCGGTATCGGTCACCGAGATGGAGAGATACGGCCCCGGCACCACCCACGGGTGGCTGCCGAGATAGCCCTCATCGAGCTGTGCACGGGCGCATTCGATCCGCAGGGACCCGCCGGCCGGCATCGCGTCACGGGCATTGGTGCACAGGTTCACCAGCATCTGCTCCAGCGCCTCCGCGTCGAGCAGTACGACGTCCGACTCGTCCGTTGTATCGACCACCCGCAGCTTCACGCTCTCGGGCAGTAGCCGTTCGAGCATCGCTTGGAGGTCGCCGATCACGGCGCCCGGGCGGGCTGATTCCATCCGCAGCACGCCTCGGCGGCTGAATTGGAGCAGACGCGACACCATGGTGGCTCCGCGTCGCGCCGCGTCCAGGAGCTCGCGCATGTCTTCGAGCACACTTGCGTCGCGAGGCAGCGCGTCGACGATCAACTCCGCATTGCCGATAATCACGGTGAGGATGTTGTTGAAGTCGTGGGCGAGGCCCCCCGTCAACTGCCCGACGGCCTCCATCTTCTGCGCCTGTCGCAGCTGTGCCTCGAGGACCTTGTTCTGGGTCACGTCACGGGTCACCACCGTGAAGGTCCCCTCGTCCATGAGAACGATCCGCGCCTCGTAGCTGCGCCGTTCCGTCCCAACGGCGAGAGCGAACTCGGCGACCTGGATCTCGCCTTTGGCCCATGCCTGCGCCATGGCGCGCTCGATTTCCTCCACGACGTCGGCGGGCATGAGGTCGCGGAGCGGGCGACCGAGGACATTCTCGATCGGGACAGGAAACGGGTTCAGGTCGTTGCGGTGGAAGTCGACGATAACCCCGTCCCGATCGAGGAGGAACATGACATCCGGAATCCCCTTGAGCAGTGCTCGGTGGCGGCCCTCGCTACGCCAGAGCGCCTCCTCCTGCTTCTTCCGCTCGGTCACGTCCTGGATCGTTCCGATCATCTCGACCACATGGTCGTCCTGATCGATCACCAACTCGCCAAGTCCGTGTACCCATCGTGTTGCCCCATCGGATCCGCGCACGATTCGGTATTCCCGGTCGAAGCCACGGCGTTTCCCGAGCACCGTGTCCTCGAGGTATGCCGCCATGTCGTCCCGGTCGCCGGGATGCACGATCCCCAGCCACGTCCGAACGGTCCGCGGCGCGAGGCTGTCGCTGAGACCAAGGATCTCGTCGAGTACCAGCGACCCGGTCCAGATTCCCGTCGAAACGTCGAGCTGGTAGGAGCCGAGTCGCGCGACCCGCTGGGAGCTGAGCAGGAAGCGGGTGCTCTCCCGCGCCGCCTCCTCTGCCCGCCGGCTACGCGTGACGTCCCGGATGGCGGACTGGGTCCCGACGAACGCCCGGTCGGGCACGATCGGCGTCTCCAGGGCTTCCAACCACACTCGCGTTCCGTCGCCACGAATCCCCTCGTACTCGAACCGGTCGGATACGGGTTCCCCCCGCATGCGGCGCCCGCGCCGTTCTCGTACGGCGGCGCGAGATTCCGGCACCACATGATCCTCCACGGAGACGCCGTGCAGATCCCCGTCACCCAGTCCGAACCACTCGCGGAATCGCCGGTTGGCAAAGACGATCCGTCCCCGCGCGTCGTCCACGATGATCGCGTCGTTGATGCCGTCGAGGAGATGCTGATAATGATGCTCGGAGAGGGTCAGTCGATCGCGGGGCTGTGTCCGCTCGGCGACGTCGCGCAGCACGGCGCAGGCGAGGCCTGTCTCCCCGAGCGGGATACGGGTCAAGACGCCATGGGCCATGCACCGGAACCCGTCCTTCCCGAGTAATTCGCTCTCGATATTCACGCACTCGGACCGCCGGATCGTCTCCCAGGTCTCATCCCATGCCTCGGCCGGAATCGACGACACGACGTCCCACAGCGACAAGGACAGCAACTCGTCCCGGGCGTACCCCAGGCGCTGCACCGCGTTGGCGTTCGCGTCCGCGATCCGCCCGTTGGCTTCGGCGGTGAGAATCAGATCTTCGCTACGGCTCATCGCCGGCGGCACCACCATGGGTGAGCGCATTACTCGGTCTCCGAACGCCGTGCCCGCCGCCACCAGACCATTACCCGCCTGGGGCGACCCGCGACGTGCCGAACTGGGTTGATAGTCCCATTCCCCATCCCACCTCCCGCGAACCAGAAGGGGACCTCCCGCCGCCGCACCCGGTCGCTGCGGCCCGGCGGGCCCCCGGAAGCAGGCTAGCCCCTCCATGAGCCTAGATGCCGCTGGCGGGATCGACGTTACAACCGACCCGGGAGGTGGGGGGGGGCGCCGCCCAAGGGGGGGTGGGGAGGGCTCTCACGGCGAACGTAACGTCCGCCCGCCACCGAGCATCTGCGTATATAGATGGCAACAGTCGTCGTGATCAGCGATGATGACATCCTGCGGCGCTCGCTCCGGCGGTTTGCCGGCGCGCGCGGGCATGATGTGGTCGAACACGAGGCCCCGGGGCTCCGCCCGCCGGGGTTCTTTGGGGGGTCTTCGGACGTGGCCTTCGTCGATCTGTCCGGCGCGGGAAGCGACTGGCGCGCGGTGATGGTGACCGTCACCTTACGTGTACCACCCGTGCGGATCACCGTGATTGATGAGGCGGACGGTCCGGAAGGGCTCGATCGCCTGGCCCAGGCGATGGCGTTTGGCGCGGAGGAGTTCATGCGAAAACCGGTCACCAGGCTGGAAATAGCAGGCGTGCTGGATCGGCTCGGTCTGTGAACGGCCACACGGCCTTGCCCGAATGGGATCTCCTCAAGGCGATCGAATTGGGGAATCGCGACGCCTTTGCGGTGTTGTATGACCGGCACGCGTCGCTGTTGTTCGGGATCGGCTGCACGTTGCTGCGGGACGTCTCGGACGCCGAAGATCTCGTCCACGACGTGTTCCTCGGCCTTCCCCGCGCCCTGAAGACGTTCGAGGGCCGTGGTCCGTTCGAAGGTTGGCTGAAACGTACTGCCACCCGGACCGCGCTCATGAAGCTGCGCCAGGCGCGTACCCGTCGCGCCGCGCTGCGGCGGCTGGCCCTGGCAGCGCAACGGACCGTCCCGCCTCCCGCCGTGGAGGACCGTGTGGACATCGAGGCCGCGCTCCTGCGGTTGAGGCCGGGCCAGCGCGACGTATTCATCCTCCGGATCGTGCAGGGCTTCAACACACGCGAAACCGCGGACCTGCTCGGCGTCCGCATCGGGACCGTCCGAATCCGACTTCTGCGCGCCCGTCGGGCGCTGCGCACCATGCTCATGGAGTAGCCCATGTTCTTCCATCCCAGGGATAGCCGCTTGGACGCCTACGCGGACCGGGAACTCTCAGCTCGATCGACCCGGCGCGTCGCCCGCCACCTCCGACGATGCCACCGGTGCCGCGTGAGGGTGGCCGGCACGCGGGATATCGGAAGTCAGGCGCGGAAGCTGACGACCCGACCTCTCCCGCCCGGGCTGCGGGCGCGGGTCCTGCAGTCCGTGGCCAGTGGCGTGCCGGTCATCGTCCCGGTAGCCGATCCCGTCGTCGCGGCGTTGCCGTGGCGAAAGGCGGTGTGGGTCGGCGTTGGCGCCCTCGTGCTGGTCGCCGGCATCCGTGTGGTCGGGGTCCGCAACCTCGAGTCCGAAACCAGCCTGTTGGAGTTCGCGCCGGCGGGCGTTCCGGAAGGCGGAACGGTCAGCATCACCTATCACGCGACCGCTCGGTTCGGCTCCGCCCGGTCTCTCAAGCTTCGGGCACGCTACCGCCGAGCGGGAGATCCACAGTACGGATACGATATCCCGCAGGTGGATGCTGCAACGCTCACCCGCACGTCGGGTCGGACCTATCGCGGCAATGTGGCTCTGCCGGACCGCGTGGTCTACGCCGCGTTCGCCGTCGAGGATGACGCGGGGGTTGTGATCGACAGTCGCGGCGTCCAGGGGTGGGAGTGGTTGGCACAGGCCGACGGCCGGCCAACCTCTGACGCCCTGCTGCAACGCGTCAACGAAGCATTTGGCCGGGACCCCGGCGCGGCGCTGGACGCGGCGATCGAGTTGACAGGGGCCTTCCCAGAGCGCGTCGAAGGCTGGAATACCCGAACCACGCTCGAGCGCGCGGCGCTCGGACCGGACGTATCGTCGAGATTGCGCGACGGGCACGTGCAGCGTGTGCGCGCGTTTCATGCCGAATTGCAGGACAGCACCATTCCGGCAAGCGAGATCGGCGCCATGTACTCCTACGCCAAGATCTGGGACGTCGCCGACATCGCGGAGTGGTGGCGCCGGCGCGTGCTGAGGGACACGCAGGGTAGCGCGCTCGACTTTCAACTCCGGCTAGTCGATATCTATACGGCCCGCCGCGACGATCCGGCGAAAGCGGCGCAGGAAACGGAGCGCCTGTGGGACGATATCGGATCGGCGTCGGGGGACGCGCTCGCGCTGGCGTTTGGTCTCGCGCTGCAATTGAAACAGCCCCAAGCCAGTCTCCGCTGGGCACGCCGCCTGCTCGCCGCCGAGCCCCACAGACGGTTAGCGGTCGCCGAGCAACTGGGCACCTTTTCGACGCTGCGCGATACGGTTCGCACGTGGCTGGACGAGGAAGCGGCCCGTCTTGCCCGCCCAGACGACTCGCGGCGGCCGCTGTACGTGGCGACCCGCCGGCAAGACCGTGCGCGCGAGGACCTCCGGTCGGGCGCGCTCGCGCTAAAGGGCAGGCTCCTCCTCGACGCCGGCGACACCGTGGCCGCCGGGGCCTACCTCGACTCCGCCGCGGCGTTGGGCTGGGACGTTGCCAATTTCACCGCGGCGGCACAGCTACGACTTGCTCGCGGAGACAGCGTGGGAGCCGCGCGGCTGTATGCGCTTGTCGCGGTGGATCCGGGAGCGGGCGGCGCGGAGATCGAGGGGTTGGGACGCCGTCTCGTGGGCGCCCGACAGTGGGAGGCGGAAAAAGTGCGCGCCTTGGCTCAGATGGTCGAGCGAACCGGGCGTGAAGCGGAACCACGCGCCGTGTTCGACTTGGTGAGGGTGACTGATCGGGATGGGATGCCGCTCGACCTCCGCGCGCGTCTTGCAGGCCCCGTCACGGTGGTCGCCTTCTGGGTTCCGCTGTGCAAGACCTGCCTTACGGACCTCCGGGACACCTATGACCTGGTAACCGGGTTCGGCCCAGCCGCGCGGATCGCCATCGTGAGCCAACGTGCCCTCACCGAGGAGGATTGGAATCTCCTGGCATCCGATGGCCTGGACGGAGTCGCTGTGGTGGATGCCTTTGGCGACGCGACGCGCGCGTTCAGTGCGTGGGGTGCCCCCGCGACGTTCGTCGTCGATGGACGGGCGGTGATCCAGTATCGCCTTACCTCGGCCGACAAACTGGCACGCCAGATTCTCACCTTGGTGGACCGGAAGGGTCAGCGGACGCCGGTCGTGGCGCCTTGAATAGCGCGTTGGGCCGCTGCCGGGGCATTCCCGCGAGCCGGCAGGGCGCCAAACGGCACCTCGAATCGGATGAGCGCCGGCTGCGGCTCGTGCCGCAGCGCATATACCGCCTCGTCGCCCTCGACAACCGCGATAGCCAAAACGTCCGAGTCGAGCCGGAACGCGGCTCGGAAGGTGCCGTCCCACGTGAATACGTGCAGGCAGTCCGCAAAGCTCGATGACGAACCCACTTCGGAGGCCACGCGGCCCGAGAAGGCCGCCACGATGTGGCGCGTCGTGGCCGAGACATCCACGTAGGCTCGTTGGTCGATCTGGGGGACCTCCGGATTGGCATGAAGCGCGACCGGTCCGGTGATCCCGCGGCTCGTGCCGCGCTCGAGATCGACCAGTTCAATCACGCTGGCAAAACGTCTCGCCAGCGCCACGAAGTGCCGGCCCGGGCGGACGGCCATTCGCGTCTGGCTCGCCTGAAGCGGGGCACGGGACGAGTACCGAAAGGGGTTCGCGCCCAGACCGCCGATGCGCCGGCCATCGGGACCGAAGCGGGCGAGGCTGACGTCGCCGTAGAACCCCGGGGCCACCAGACCGGTGGAATCCAGCCAGGCGGCCCCGGTCGGATAGCCCTCTGTCGTGAGTTGGAGACTCGCCCCCACCTGTGCGTAGGCACCCGGCGTTCGGGGCAGATCGATCAGCGTGACCCGCCGCAGCCCCACGTCGAAGACTGAGACCGTTCCCGCTGATCCGCCCGCGCTCAACGACCACGCGCCATGGAATTCACCGGGCCCGCGCCCGTGCGGCCCGAGCGACTGGTAGAGCGAGCCGTCCGCGCGGCGAATGATCCGGACCACCGAGTCCGAGGCGGCATCGAGTACGACCAGCCATTCGCCTTGGACCAGCACCCGCGTGGGCAACGCGAGGTCGAGCGCGTCATTCACGACGGTGGCCGAGAGCATTGGGGCTGCCGCACCCGGCGGCGCACATTGGGCGCCGGCCGCGCCGTGGACGGTTCCACGAGCGGTTCGGGCAGCCACCCACCGCCCTGCGGTGACTGCCGCGCCTACCGCCAGAACGACACCTGCGAAGGCTAGATGCTTGGCTTGTCGCATGGCTTTCCGAGTGACGACCGAAAGCCAAACACAATGTCTCCACCCATCAAACAGAAGTCGCTTGAGGATATGCAGCACCCACCGCCCTCGGCGCAGGCCTCGGCGAACGCGAGTTCCGGCAGCGAGCCGTCGTCGGACTTCTGGAGCGTGAGCGGTACCACCATCAACGCAGCGACCAAAGCACCCGCGCCAAAGAATTTCTTGAGCATACCGGCCTCCGGAATAGGATGGCCCATTCTGGGACATCGCGGCCGCCTTGTCGTGAGCGGGAGACGTCACCGCATCGGCAAAACGCGACACGGCCGGCGCCGATCCTGTAACCTCGGCGGTAGGCGCTGCATCCTCTCTACAGCGGCCATGATGCGACCGGCGTCCGGAGGTGCACCCATCAGCGCGTTACCGCTCCACAAGACCCCGCGGTCCCCGCCCCACCACGGCTTCCCCCCGCCGCGCCGCGGCGGCGGGCCCGGGCCCGGGCCGGGGCCGCGCGTGAGCGTTTCGATCGAGTCGGAGTGGGCCGGTCGGGCGGCCGTCCATGCCCTCAAGGACGCCGGAGCGTTCCCCGTGACCCTGCCCTGGTCGGCCATCAGCGCCGAGGGCCTCAGCGGGTCGGCCGCCCTGGTCTACGACCTCTGCCCGTGGACGCCGGCGGTGGAACACCGATTCGATTCCCTGGCCGGCAGCATCCCCGGCGTGCCGATCCTGCTCTATCTGCCGCCTACCGGCTCCGCGTTCGCCGCCTATGCGCGGGCCTCCCGGCACCCCCATGTGCAGGTTCAGGTGCAGTCCCGCGACGGCGCCAGCCTCGAGTGCCTGCGCGACGCCGCCTGCGGCCTCCTGCGATCCGTCCCGCGGGTGCGGATCATGAACCACCTGTCCGACGCCGTCCCATCGCTGTCCAGCGCGGCCTACCTTTTCGGGCATCGCGCGCTCAGCATCCTCGGATCGGGCCGGCGCCCGCGGGTCGGCGAAATCGCGACGGCGCTGCACCTGTCGGCGCGAACGCTCCAACGCCGCTTCAAGGACGACGGCCTCCCCCATCCCAAGTCGCTGCTGGATTGGCTGACGATCATGCACCTGCACTGTGCGGCGGAGACGCAGGAGCTTTCGGTCGCGCGGGTCGCCAGCAGAGCCGGCCTGAGCGCCAACGACCTGTATCGGCTGCGGCGGCGGGCGGCTCGCGTGATATCCGGTGCCCGTGGCGGGGCCTTCCCTCCCGTCCGCCCGCTCGACGGCGGGCGGTTCAGATCGTTCGCCGACTGACATGCTGCGCGCGGAAGCGCGAGGTCCCCCGGGGCTCGCTTGACCGGCGTTCCTCCGACAACTACATAACCGCATCCCCGGTTCCCGTCTCCCCGCCCTGGTCGGAGGTCCTGTTGACCCAGTATCGGCTGTTATACGTCGACGACGACGACGCAACGCTCCGCTCGATCGGCCGGTACTTCACGACGCTCGGCTACGACGTCCACCTCGCGACCTCCGGGCAAGAAGGGCTCGGTGTCTACGAGCAGGTCGCACCGCACGTCACGATCCTGGATCTCATGATGCCCGGAATGTCCGGCATGCAGGCGCTGGAGGTGCTCCGCCGCAAACAGGCGGTGGTGATCATGCTGACCGGCCACGGCGAGATCGATCTGGCCGTCCAGGCGATGCGGCTCGGGGCGGAGAACTTCCTGCAAAAGCCGGTCGATATGCCCCACCTGGCGGCGGTCGTCGAACGGGCGGTCGAGAAGGCGAACCTGCGACGCGAGAACCGCGAACTGCGGGCCGGCCTCACACCGAGCGGTCGGCGGCGCTTCGCACGCGTCGCGGTCACCATCGTGCTGACGGGACTCGCGCTGACCCTCGGGATCCTGCTCGGATCAGACGAGTTCGAGCGACCTGCGGCGCCGATCCCGGTTCCCCTGGAGCGCGACAGCGGGCGCTGACCCCCCCTGGCTGCCGGGGGGAGCGTTCGAGATCGTGAGCCTCGTGCCGCCACTCTTGGCGTGGGCGGCGGCGCGTAGCGGCGGGTAACGCGCCTCACGCCGACACAACGCGACCGGCCACGGCGAACCGCGACCGGTCATTTGTGCGGTTTCGGGGCTCGCCTGGCGGCTGCGGTGCGCTCGGCGCGGGCCGCGCGGGCCGGCGGCGCGTTCCAGCCCACTTGGTTCACGTCGCACGAGTGGGAATCCATTCGGGTGCTGGTGGACCTGATCATTCGGCGCGACGGGCGCTCGGGCTCGGCCACGGATGCCGGTGGGCCCGAGTTCATGGATTTCGTGCTGGCCGAGCGGGCGGATGGCGGTGTCGCGATGCGCGGTGGACTGGGCTGGCTGGATGATGCGAGTCAGGAATGGTTTGGCGGGCGGTTTGTGGCCATCACCGAGCCGCAGCGTCGGCAGATCCTGGACGACATCGCGTTTCCCCGGCAGGCGCGACCCGAGATGAGCCACGGGCTCGCCTTTTTCACGATGGTGCGCGATTTCACGGCCTCAGGCTTCTGGTCGTCCCAACTCGGCGTTGAGGATCTCCAGTTTATGGGGAACACCGCGTACGAGTGGGATGGGTGCCCGCCGGAGCAACTGCGGAAACTTGGAGTGCGGTACTAGCGTTCTGCGCCGAACGAAGCGAGCGCCACCTGCACCAGCGGTATCAGCACCTGTCCATGCCCGTTCGTGACCACCACAATGGTCACGTTGAGCGTCGGCGCGTGCCAGGCGGCGGCGCTGTAGCCCGCCGCGTTCCCCCGATGGCCGATCAGCTCGACACCATCCAGCGCGGTACGCAGCACGCCGAGGCCGTGGTGATTGCCATCAGGCCGCTGGATCCAGTAAGACGAACTGTCGAACGGACGAACAGACGAATCACGAGCTGACGAAGTACTGCCGCCCAGTACATGCCCAGTCACAAATGCCCGTGTGAAGGTCGCAAGGTCGGATGCCGTCGTGAGGATCGCGCCGGCTGTCCCGGCCGCCGTGCGCCAGGATGTGGCCGGTATCAGCGCAGTGAAGTCTTCGGCCGTGCCATCGTTATTGATGTCGAGCCACGCGTGGGCCACGGGAAGCGTTGGGTCGGCGTAGGCCCCGTGTACCGTTTGCCCGAGTGCGTGGGGTTCCAGCACGCGCGTGCGCAGCAGTTCATCAAAGGACCGTCCTGACACTGTCTCAGCGATCGCGCCAAGCGCCACGTAACCCGTGGAGGAGTAGTCCCACGCCGCGCCCGGCGCGCCGGTGGGTGCGGGTGTCGCCGTCAGGATGTCCGCCGCCGTCCACCGCCGGGTCGGCGCCATCACGAGCTGCGGCACCAGGCTGCGGTCGTCCCACACATCCGCCCAGCCACTCGTGTGCGTGAGCAGCATCCGGGACGTCACGGCGTCCGCATGGGGCGCCTCCGGCAGCCAGCGCGCAATCGGTGCGTCAAGGTCCAGCAGGCCTTCGTGTACCAGGGACAGGATCACGGCGGCCGTGTACATCTTGCCCACACTCCCGACGTCGAAGGCGGTCTCGCCGGTGATCGGCGCGCCGGGATGGGATGTACCAAACGTCCCGACCCACCGTGATCCGTCCGCGCGGATCACCGCCACCGCGACGCCGCGGATTGCCAGCGAGTCACGCATCGCATCGAGCGCGACCGAGTCGGGTGTTTGCAGCAGAGCCAACAAGAAAAAGGCAATCATCGTGTCTCCATGCGGGCGAGCTCTTCCGTCGCGTGGGCACACCAGGTGGTGACGGCGGTCATCGCCTCCAGGCCCAACTCGGCGGTCATGCGCCAATAGGGGTAGGACGGGTCGTCGGTCGCTTCGCGGTCGAGTCGAGCAACAACGCTCGTCAGCGTCGTCAGGGCCTGCGACTGATCGGCGCCATACTGCTGGACGATCTGTCGAATCGCGGCCGGATCACCGTGCCGGCCGAAGAACACCTTGAGCAGGAGTTCGCTGCGCGGCGGGGTATGGTCCACGGGTCGCGCGAGCCAGGCCCGCAACTCGGCCAGGCCGTCGCTTGTGATGGAGTACTCGTTCCGGTTGGGGCGGTCTGCCCGCACCTGCACCTGCTTCTCGACCAGTCCGTCCTGATGCAGGCGGCGCAGGATGGGGTAGATCTGGCCATAGCTCTCACGCCAGAAGTGCCCGAGCGTCTCTTCTACTTCCCGCTTGATGTCGTAGCCGGAGCGCGGGCCGTCGGCCAGCAGGCCGAGGATCGCATACGTTGTGCGGTTCGAGGTGGGAGAGGCCATGAGGGGTATATATATAGCTGACAGATATATGGCAAGCGTTGTAACGCTACGACGTTACGATTGCTCCTATGACGACCCCGCGCCGCTCCACGGTTTATATCGAAGAGCCACTACACAAGGCGTTGCGCCTCAAAGCTGCCGAAACAGATCAGAGCTCTCGGATCTGGTGAACGCAGCGGTCCGGCGATCCCTTGTGGAGGATGCGGAGGATCTGGAGTTGTACCAGTCTCGCGTGCTGAACCGGCCATCAGCTTCAGCGAGTTCGTTGCTGACTTGAAGCGGCGTGGCAAGCTATAATCTTGAGATCAAGCGGTCGGCCGCGAAGGAAATCGAGGCCTTCCACTGATTGATCGGCGGCGGGTGGTAGAGCGGATTCAATCGCTCGCCAGCGACCCGCATCCGACGGGGTGTGGTAGCTGCACTCGCCGTTCTTACCGCCGCACCCCTCGCCGCCCAGACCCGGCCGCAAGACAACCCCGTCCTCCGCGCCATGTGGGCCGAAGGCATGACCGAGCGGTCGCAGGCCGCGCGCCTTGCCCACGTCCTGATGGACTCGATTGGACCGCGCTTGAACGGCAGTCCGGGCTACACGGCCGCGGCCGACTGGCTGCAGCGACTGTACGCCGAGTGGGGCATCACGGTGCGCCGCGAGGCGTACGGGACGTGGCCAGGATGGCAGTCCGGCCGTGTGGACTTGACGCTGACGTCGCCACGCGTGCAGAACCATGATGCCACCATGCGCGCGTGGAGTCCTGGAGCCGCTGGGCCCGTGGAGGCCGACGTGGTGGTGATGCCGGAGCTGCAAACACCGCAACAGGCGACCGCCTGGCTGGAGACGGTGCGCGGCAAGGTCGTGTTGGCCTCGCCGGCGGAGGCCAGTTGTCGTGAGCCGCAGTCGGTGGAGCGCCTGGCCACGCCCGAGACCTATCAGGCGTTGCGCGATGAATGAGCGCGGCGGCGACGGATCAGACGAGTTCGAGCGACCGGCGGCGGCGATCCCGGTTCCACTGGAGCGCGACAGCGGGCGCTGACCCCCCCCTGGCTGCCGGGGGGAGCGTTCGAGATCGTGAGCCTCGTGCCGCCACTCTTGGCGCGGGCAGCGGCGAGTAGCGGCGGGTAACGCGCCTCACGCCGACACAACGCGACCGGCCACGGCGAACCGCGACCGGTCACTTGTGCGGTTTCAGGGCTCGCCTAGCCTAGCGATGCCGCCCTGGTCCGCGTCCCCGATGGGGAGGTAGGACGTTCCGCCGCTCGGCGAGGTCGACGGTCATGACCTCGCCATTCACCGTCACGGCCGCGAACTGCGTGCCGTCAAACACGATCATCACATCACGCTGGTGAGTCGTCCCATCCCCGGGACCACCGCTGACGCTGACCGTCACCGACATCGTCACGGTCCCGCCCAGCGGCCAGCCATCCTCGGTTCTGGGCACCGGAATCTCCATCTCGCTCACCGACTGCGTGCTCGACATGTCGAACGACACGGCATCACCCTCGGGCGTCACGCGGCTGTGTGACATGGTCCCGTGGCCGGTTCCGTTCCACACGACCGATGTTTCGGCACCGGCGAGACCGGACGCGGTCATGTCGCTGGTACGGTCGATCGCCGCCGCTCCACCCCGTGGCCCGTGTTCCGGCGTCCCGCTCACTTCGGCGTGTACGATCACGGATGCAGTGGCGTCCGGATCATAGCTCGCCTGTTCGGCGCCCCCCGCATCGAGGAAGACGCAGGTTCGATTCACCGTCACGCCGTTGTGTTCGACCGCCCCGCATTCGAACCGCCCCGGATCGGCGGGCAATCCCAGCCCAAACGGACCGCCCGGACCCCGCATGACTTCGACGTCACGCGCAATGCCGTCGGCGGCGAGCAGCGCCACATCGCGGTCGAGCAGGGTAATCCCGGTCAGAGGATCTACCGTACCATCCGAACAGGCCGCGAGCGCGGCGACCCCCACCGTGCTGATAAGCAACGACACCTTCATACGTGCCTCCTCCTCGTCAACGAAATCGAGTGTGGCGCCCGCCAGCGGGGCCGTTCTGTGCTGAGGACAGGTGGGGGGTGATCACCGTTAGATCGTATGCGGGGCGGGAGGTGGCGGCAAGACGGGCCGCGGCTGTATCACGGATGCTCCATAGCATCAAGGCTCAGTGTGCGGCTCCGGTCCCGCGCGCTGCGCGCCGGCCGTGGCGTCTCGCGGCCGGGCGGTCGCCCCTCAGGGCGGCGCCGGGCGCGACGCCGTCAATCCAGGGACATCCAGGAAATCCGCCGGGTTGAGCGTCCACAGCCGCGCATCCCAGACCAAAGCGCAGGCGGCGATGGCGAGGTCAAGCTCGCGACCGCGGGGTCGGGAGACGGCGCGGTACAGGGCGGCCGCCCGGGCGGCCTCCTCCGGGCCAAAGGCGATGGCGGACGCGGCCGGGAAGAGCGCCTCCTGCGCCGCCACTTCCTCGCGCCGGCGCGGCCCCCGCAACCACTCGTAGAGGACCAGGGTCGCGAGGACGAGGCGTTGGCCCCGCTCGATGGCTGCCCGCACGGCCGGGGCAGAGCGCCTCGGCCCCGTGAGGCAGTCGATCAGGACCGACGTGTCGAGCAGAATCACGACGGCGGCGGCGTGCGGCGGCTCCCGGCCCGCCTGGCTCGCCGCACGGCGGCAATCTCGCGGTCGGCCTGGGCGGCCGGCCGGGTGGGGATGCGGGAAACGAGGTCGTCGAACACGCCCAGGAGACGTCGGCGCTCGTCGTCGCTCAGCTGCCCGACCCGCGCAGCGTACTCCCGAACGGCCTCACGGACCACTCGGCTGCGGGACGTGCCCAGACGCACGGCGGTGCGATCGATCCGCGCGGCGGTTTCGTCGTCCAAGGTGAAGGTGCGTTTGGATGCCATCCTGCCATACTACCATATGTATGGTTTCCGGTCAATCGGGCTGTCTTGCCGGCCGGCCGCCCACGGTTAGGTGGAAGGCACCCGCATCACGGCGGAACATCCGGGACCGTCCCGGTGGTTGGTCACCGTCAACGTCCCGCCATGCGCTTCCACGATCTGTCGGCTCAGCACCAAGCCAATCCCTGATCCCTGCGGCTTGGTGGTAAAGAACGGCACGAACAGGTTGGCGGGATCGGGGAGCCCGGGCCCGTTGTCGTCCACCCGCAGTTCCACATGTCCGTTGCCACGCTCCCAGCCGACGCGCACCGTACCGCCGGTGTCCTCCAGCGCTTCGACCGCGTTGCTCACCAGGTTGATCAAGACCTGCTCGAGTTGATCGGGATCCGCCTCGACGGTGACGGCAGGCCCCCGGACGATCTCGACCGGGCGGCGCGTCTCGAGTCCCACGACCCGCCGGACCAGGCCATCGACCTGCACGGGCCGCTTGGTGGGGGCCGGCAGCCGGGCAAGCCGGGCATACGAGGCCATGAAGCGCCTGAGCGATTCGGCGCGGGACGCGATGACGTGGAGGCCCGATTGCAGGTCGCTGTCCGGCTGCGGCTGGCTGCGGGCAATCGTCTCCGACAGGCTATCGGCGATCGACTTGATCGGCGCAAGCGAATTGTTGATCTCGTGACTGAGCACTCGCACCAGCCGACGCCACGCCTGGCGCTCCTCTTCGCGGAGCACCGTGCTCAGGTCGTTCAGCACGAGGAGGGTATGCGGGAGCCCACCCTGTCTGAACGTACTGCGCCGGATTTCCCATCGCCCGATCTTGCCCGGAAACGCGATCTCGGTGACGCGCGCCGTGGCACCGGTGAGGTACTCGGCGAGGTGCAGCTCGCCCGCGGTACGCCCCAACGACTGCGACTCGGTGCGGTGCAGCAGCCGTTCGCCCGCACGATTGACGAGCCTGAGCCGACCGCCCCCGTCGAACGCAAAGATGGCGACGTCGATTTCCGCGATCACCTTGCTGAGCAGAGCGGTGGCTTCGATCGCTTCCAGGCGTTGCGTATGCAGGATATCGGTGAGCGCATTGACTTCCCAATACGCCAGGCCGAGGGCATCGGTCGGACGCGCGTCGCGCGCGCGGATGGAATAGTCCTGCTCGCCGAGCGCCGCAATGAGGTTCGACAGGGTTTGCAGCGGACGGATCACCCGTTCCCGGACCAGCACGGCTCCGGCGATCCAGGCGCCGACCGCGAACAGGCCGAAGGTCCACCGCGTCTTGAGTTCGAAATCACCGAGCCATAGCAGCAACACACCGAGCAGGACCGCCGGGAACCCGGCGGCGAGCACGGTCAGGAACACGCGGCGATCGTGGGTCAGCGGTCTTGTTTCTCCAAGCGTCGATACAGGGCACTGCGGCTGAGACCGAGTGCGCGCGCCGCGTCACTGACGTTGCCGTCCGACCGGGCCAGGGCGCGTTGAATGAGGTGTGCTTCCGCATCGGCCAGGGTCATGCCGTGCAAGTCCGCGTCGCCCGGATCTCCATCCTGCCCCAGCCCGAGATCGGCCGGCCCGAGGGTGTCGCCGCTGGCAAGCAGCACCGCGCGTTCGAGCGCGTGTTCCAGTTCGCGCACGTTGCCCGGCCACGCGTGCCGCAGCAGCGCGTCCAGCGCGGCCGGCGCGATGTGCCGGACGAGTTTGCGGTATTTCGCGGCGTGGCGCGCGAGAAAATGCCGCGCGAGTCCGGGCACGTCTTCCCGGCGCTCGCGGAGCGGCGGCATGCGGATCTCCACGGTGTTGAGTCGGAAGAGCAGGTCCTCCCGGAAGCGACCTTCCTTGACGTCCAGGCGGAGGTTGGCATTCGTCGCGGCCAGGATGCGTACGTCGACCTTCCGCGTCTTGGACGACCCGACCCGCTCCAATTCGCCGGCCTGCAACACGCGCAGCAGCTTGGCCTGCTGTCCGGGTGCCACGTTGGCGATCTCATCGAGAAACAACGTGCCCTCGTGCGCCAACTCGAAGCGGCCTACGCGATCGCTCTTGGCGTCGGTGAACGCACCCTTCACGTGGCCAAATAACTCACTCTCGAAGACGCCGTCCGACAATCCGCCCACGTTGACCGTGACGAGAGATCGGTGAGCCCGCCGTGATTCGCGGTGCAACGTGCGGGCAATCACTTCCTTGCCCGTTCCGTGTTCTCCGGTGATCAGGACCGGCGCGTCGGAGGCCGCGACCCGGCTCACCAACTCCATCACGGGGCGCATGGCCGGCGATTCGGCAAACATGGTCACGTCGGCGGCGGGACGGAGCGAGCGGTTTTCACTCTCCAGCCGCTCGGTACGCCGCAACGCGCCGGCAAGCGCCACTTGCGTACGGAGGATACTCAGCAGACGCACGTTGTCCCACGGCTTTTCCACGAAGTCGCGCGCACCGCGCCGCATCGCTTCGACCGCCTTGTCGACGGTACCCCAGGCCGTCATGACGATGACCGGCAACGTCTCGTCGAGCACCTGCAGTTTGGACAACAGGTCCAGTCCTTCGACACCCGACGTCGTGTCCCGCTGGTAGTTGAGGTCCATGAGGACGGCGTCGAACTCCTCGCGTGTGGCGAGATCGAGCACGCCCGCCGGCGAGGTCGCGCTCCCGATGGCGAACCCCTCGCCCTTGAGCAGCAACCGGAGCGCTTCGATCACATCGGCTTGATCGTCGGCGATGAGGATACGGGGACACATGGGGATACGTCTAATCTACTCGTCCTTGAGCCACCCGTCGAAGAGCCGCACGATCCGGTTACCGTAGCTCGCGTTCGTTTCGGAATGACTCACCTGGAGAATCGTCGTGCCCCGACGATTCAGTTCGCGGAACAGCTCCATGATCTCGGTAGCCTGCTCCGAATGCAGGTTCCCGGTCGGCTCGTCGGCCAGGATCAACGCGGGCTTGGCCACCAGCGCGCGCGCCACACCGACCAACTGCTGCTGGCCACCGGACAGCTGGTGCGGGTAGAGGTCCTTCTTGGCCACGATCCCGAACCGATCCAGCGCATCGGCGACCAGCGATTGACGTTCGCGTTTGGGGACGTTGCGGTACGAGAGCGGAATATCGAGGTTCTCGTACACCGTGAGATCGTCCAGCAGGTGGTACTGCTGGAACACGAATCCGATGTGCTCGCGGTTCAGCGACACGCGCGCCTTGGGCTTCATGCGGTGCACGTCGTGCTCAAGGAAACGAAACTCCCCCTCCCAGTCGTGATCGAGCATGCCGACGATCCCGAGCAGCGTCGACTTTCCGGCGCCGGACGGCCCCATGATCGTGACGAAGTCACCGCGCTCGATCTCGAGGCAGGTCTGGCGCAGGATCCACAGCCGCCCGCTCCCGGAGGGAACCGTCTTCTCCACGTCCCGCAGTTCGATCAACATCCGTTACCTCGAAGGTTTCCACGCAAGGCCTCGGCTGGTTCCAGCCTGCTGATGCGCCACGCCGGGATGACGCTCGCCAGCAGCGCGGCAGCGGTCAACACGACGGCCACTCCGAGCAGCACGGCCGGATCTGTCGGGCTGAGATCGTACAAGACGGACCGCAGGACACGGGTGCTTGCTACCGCGAGCACGGCGCCGAGCACCACTCCCCACCCGACCAGCTTGAGGCCTTCCGCCAGTACGAGCCGGCGCACGCGACGTTCCGTGGCACCAAGCGCGAGCCGAATGCCCATGTCGCGGCGGCGGCGGTAGACCGAATACGCAATCACCCCATACGTCCCGATCACGGTCAGTACCAGGGCCAGCAGCGCGAACCCCGCGAGCAGCGCGGTGGCGAACCGGACGCGCGCCAGGTCGCGATCCACCAGGCGCGCCATCGGCTCGACCGCGTACACGGCCACCGCCGCATCGAGTGTCCGCACGGCCCGGCGCGTATTACTTGCGAGCTGTACCGGGTCCCCGTCGGTCCGAACGACCACGTCCATCCCACTCACGGTGAACTGACTGTGAGGAAAATAGACCATCGCCCGCGGTTTCCGATCGATGCCCTGGTGCCGGACGTCTCCCACCACGCCGATCACGGTGGCATCGATACCGTCGCCCAGGCGGACGGTAATGTGCTGTCCGGCCGCGCCGCCCGGCCAATGGGTGTCGGCCATCGTCTGGTTGATGACCGCGACGGCCGGCGCATCGGGCGTGTCGCCGGCCGCGAAATCGCGACCGGCCAGGAGTTCGATCCCCATCGTGCGGAAGTAACCCGGCGTCACGCTGCGAATGTCCGCGACCGGCCGCGCCCCCGGCCCGGGATCGGGCTCGCCGCCCAGGAGATAGCTGGTCCCGATCCACGCGCCGTCGAGCGGCAGCTTGGAGGTCGCCCCGGCCGAGGTGATGCCGGGAACCGCTTCGAGCCGCTCCGTGAGGTCACGGTAGAATGACACGCGACGGGCATCGTCGGGATACCGGTTCCCCGCGAGCGAAACCTGAGCGGTCAGGACCCGGTCCGCATCGAACCCGGGATCGACCGCTCGCAAGTGACCAAGGCTCCTGGCGGTGAGTCCGGCGCCCACAGCCAGCACGAACGCCAGCGCCACCTGCGCAACCACCAGCGTCGCGCGGGCGCGCGCCGCGGCCGGGGCCATGCCGGTCCGTTGTTCGTGCAGGGCGCTGGACGGTGCCGCCCGTGATGCCCGCAACGCGGGAACGAGGCCGACGGCACACACCACCAGTGCCAGCACCACCAACAACGAGCCCATGACGGTCCAGTCGATGCGCGTGTGGTCCAGCCCGGGGATCGCCACCGGCGCCAACCCGATCAAGGCATCGATTCCCCAGAACATCAGCAACAGCGCCACGCCGCCCGCGAGCCCCCCCACGATCAGGGATTCCGCCATCAGGTCGCGGGACAGTCGAGCGCGTCCGGCTCCGAGCGCGGCGCGCAACGCCAGTTCATGCTGCCGAGCCGCGCCGCGGATCAGAAACAGGTTGCCCACGTTGACCATGGCGATCAGGAGCACGAGGGCAACGGCGACCTGGAGGATCAGGAGCATCGGGCCCGCGGCCCCGACGACCTCTGTCATCAACGGCACTACATTGACGCTCCAGCCGACGTCGTACTCGTGTTCGGCCGCGAGGCGCGCGCCGAGCTGCACCATCTCCTCATGCGCCCGCGGCACCGAGGCATCCGGTGCGAGTCGGGCGATGACTGTGAGGTAACGCCCGTCGTATTCCTCCAGGTCGTTTCCAAGCTCGAGCGGCCGCCAGAACGCCTGCGCTTCCATCCCGTTGGGACGCGCGCCCTCGAACGCTTCGGGCATGACCGCGACGATCGTCACCGGCTCGTCGTTCATGAAGGCCCGCCGCCCCACCACGGCGGGATCGGCTCCGAACCGCGCGGTCCACAGGGCGTGGCTCAGGGCTACCACCGGTTCCGCGCCGTCCAGGCCGTCCGCCTCGGTGAACGGGCGTCCGAACGCAGGCCGCACACCGAGCGTCGGGAACAGGTCACTCGTGACCAGCGCGCCGGTCGCCCGTTCCGTGTCGTCATCGACCCGGAGGTTCACGCCGGTCGGCACCATGGCGCCGACCTGCCGTAACGACGTCGCATTGCGGCGCCACGCGGCGTAGTTGACCGGGGCCACGACATTCTGGGGACGGTCACGCTGGATGTTGTGCTCCCAGACGACGACCAACTCGTCGGGCGCATCGAACGGCGGCGGCTGAAGCAGCACCGCGCGCACCACCGAGAAGATGGCGCCGTTGGCGCCGAGGGCGAGGGCGAGCGTCAGCACGGCCGTCACGAGGAACACCGGCTGATGACGCAGGCGCCGCGCGGCGTGACGCAGGTCGTCGATGAGGTCATTCATGGCGTAGCGCCTCCACGGGATCGGTGTTGGCCGCCCGTCTGGACGGAACGTAGCTGGCGAGGAACGCGGCGCCGACCAGCAGCGCCGTTACAGCGCCGAACACGATCGGATCGGTCGGCGCGACGTCATAGAGCATGGAGCGAACCACCCTGGTGAGTGCGCCGGCGAGCGCCACGCCGCTGAGCAGAACACCGTTCACCACGCTGAAGATGGCGGTCGTGGCTCCGATGCCGAGGGCAAGCGTCACGACCGCCACCGTGGTGAATCCGGGATTGCGACGGAAGGAGCGCAGCGCATACGCCACGTCCAGCAAGAAACCATCGACCAGCCTATTCATGACGGAGGGCCTCCAGTGGGTCGATCCGTGCCGCGCGCCGGGCGGGCAGATAGCTGGCGGCCGCCGCCACGCCCAGGAGGACCACAGCCGCCCCGGTCAACGTGAACCCATCACGAGGGGACACATGGTACAGCATCGACTCGACCAATCGCGATCCGGCGATCGCGCCAACCAGCCCCAACGCGGTCCCGATGGCGGAGAGGCGCACGCCTTGGCGCACGACGAGCGTAACCACGTCGGCCCGCCGCGCGCCTAGCGCCATGCGCACGCCGATTTCCCGCGTGCGATGCTGGACCGCGAAGCTCACGACACCGTAGATGCCGATCGCCGCCATCAGGAGCGCCACGACCGCAAAGGCGCCCAGCAGGGCCAGCACGAATCGGCGCGGCGCGACGACCCGCGAGATCATGTCGCCCACCGTCCCCGTGTAGTAGAACGTCTGGCGCGCGTCGAGGTCCCACAGCGCTTCGCGCGCCGGCGGCAGCACATGAGCAGGATCACCTGCCGTCCGGACGAAGAACGTCATCGAACCGAACTGCGTGTGACCGTGGGGCACGAAGACCTCCGGCCGGGGCGGCGCATCGAAACCCGCATGCCGTACGTCGCCCACGACCCCGACGACGCGCAACGGTGGACTCGTATCGCTATTGAGACGAATGAACCGGCCGAGTGGATCGCCGTCGGGCCACGCCTGACGCCGCAGCGACTCGTTGATCACGACGACCAGCTCGGCATCGGGATGGTCATCCGCATCGGTGAGGCCGCGGCCGCGCCGCACCGGTACGCCCACCGTTTCGAAGTAGCCCGGGGTGACGATCGTGAGATGAGTTTGCGGCATCTCCTCCGCGGGGAGCATCGGTTCGCCGTCGACGAAGTACGCCCGGCGAAGGTCGATGTTGGCCTCCAGAAACGGGGCCGCGGAGACGGCGCCGGCCGACCGCACGCCGGGGACCGCCTCGAGTGTGGCGATGGCGTCCCGGAAGTACTGCCGGCGGTGTTGGGCGGTCTCGTCGTTGTTCCAGCGGAAGATCTGCAACACCGCCAGGCGATCGCGCCGGAACCCCGTGTCCTCGTTCAACAGCATCACGAAGCTGCGCAGGATGAGGCCCGCGCCTACCAGCAGTCCCAGCGCCAGCGCCGTTTCCGCGACGATCAACCCGCTCCTGACACGGGCGCGGGCACGGCTCGTGTGGCCGCGGCCCTCTTTGAGCGCGCCTTGCAGATTTGGCCGGGAGAGCTGCAGCGTCGGGACCGCACCGAACAACAAGGCGGTGAGCGCCGTAAGCAACAACGTGAATCCCAACACGCGCCCGTCGACCGCGATCGCGTCCAGGCGGGTGATCAGGTGCCCGGGCGCGAGCGCCTTGATGAGGTCGACACCCCAGAACGCCACGATGATCCCCACCACCGATCCGAGACAGGCGAGCACGACGACTTCGGTGAGCACTAACCGCGCCAGCCGCGCGCCTCCGGCGCCGAGGGCGGCCCGTACGCCGAGTTCGGTTTCGCGCTGGGCACCACGCGCCAGCAAGAGATTGGCCACGTTGGCGCAGGCGATGAGCAGCACCAAGCCGACGGCGCCGAACAGCAACCACAGCGCGGTTCCCGCCGAGCTCACCATGTAGGCGTGCAGACCGACGACTGCGGCGCCGATGTTCTCGTTCGTGCGCGGGTATTCCACGGCAAGATCGGCCGCGACACGATCGAGATCGGCTTCCGCCTGCTGGGCCGTGACCCCCGGGTTGAGTCGCCCGACCACTTGCCACCACGAACTTTCGCGGCTCGCCTGCTCCCAACCCTGCATTCGTCGCGCGATCCACAAATCGCGGTCGAAGCTCGCCGCTAAGAGACCCGTCTCGAACTCGGGCGGCAGGACCCCCACCACCACCGCGGGCGCGTCATCGAGCACCAGCGCGCGACCGACGATGGACGAGTCGCCACCGAACCCCCGCATCCACAAGCCGTACGCGAGTACCACCACGGCCCCCGTGCCGGGCGTGTGGTCTTCGGGACGGAACAGCCGTCCGAGATACGGCTGGACGCCAAGGAGATCGAAGAACCCCTCCGTGGCCTGTACGGCAAACAGGACCTCGGCGCGGTCGTCGGTCACGAGGTCCTGGCTGTACGGCTCGACCGCCGCCATCTCGACAAACGTCTGATTGCGCTCGCGCCAATCGATGAAGTTCGCGGGAGCCACGTCATCACGCGGGATCCCTTCCCGCCGATTGTCCTGCCATACCGTGACGAGTTCTCCGGACCGCGGGTAGGGAAGATCCCGCAATATCAGCGTGTCGATCACCGAGAAGATCGCCGTCGTCGCGCCGATGCCGAGCGCCAGGGTCAGGATGGCAATCCCGCTGAACGTGGGGTGCTTCCGCAGACCGCGGAGCGCATAGCGGATGTCGAGCAGCAGATCGGTCATGGGGCGGGATCTCCGCTGGGGGTCGGGCAACTCTCCGGTGCGCGGGCGGGAGCGGCTTAGTGCAACTCGAACCCGGATTCTTCCAGTTCGTGCGCGGCGTCGCTCGCTTCATCGCGAACGATGCGACCGTCGAACAGATGCACCGACCGATCGGCGTTCTCCGCGTAGCGCGGATCGTGCGTCACCATGCAGATGGTCGAGCCCTCCCCGTGCAACTCCTTGAGGAGCTGCATCACGGCCTCGCCGTTCTTGGAATCGAGGTTCCCGGTGGGCTCGTCGGCCAGCAGGATGGCGGGCTTGCCGGCGATGGCGCGCGCGACCGCGACGCGCTGCTGCTGGCCGCCGGACAGTTGCGAGGGGTAGTGCCCGGTGCGGTGCGCCATCCCGACGCGCTCGAGCGCGTCCAGCACGCGCTTCTTCCGCTCGGCGGGCGGCATCTTGCGGTAGGTCAGGGGCAGCTCGACGTTCTCCTGCACGGTGAGATCACCGATCAGGTTGAACGCCTGGAAGATGAAACCGATCTGGCGGTTGCGCACGAAGGCGCGTTGCGTGGCGTCCAGTTTCGCCACCGACTCGCCGGCCAGCGTGTACTCGCCCGAGCTCGGCGAGTCGAGCAAACCGAGGAGTGACAGCAGGGTCGTCTTGCCGCACCCCGACGGGCCGGCAATGGCGATGAACTCGCCCTCGGCGATGTCGAGATGCACCTCGGACAGCGCGTGTGTCTCGACCTCATCGGTGTAGAAGACCTTCTTGACATCCTGCAGCCGAATCAACGAGTCGGTTTCCATGGTTCGCTCCCGGGGTTCATTCGTATCGAAGTGCGTGCATCGGATCCATCCGCACGGCTCGGACGGCTGGCACCAGCGCGGCGAGGCACGCCACGCACGCGAGCAGGACCGTCGTCCAGAGGAACGTCGCGGCATCGGTCGGGGTGACGCCGAACAAGAACGCGGTGAGCGCACGGCCGCCAACGAGCGCAATCGTGGCTCCGAGGAACAGTCCACCGCCGATCGGCCAGAGAAGCTGCCGGCCGATCAACCCGATCACATCGGCCGGTCGCGCGCCGAGCGCCAGGCGCAGCCCGAACTCGCGCGTGCGCTGCGCGACCGCGTACGAGACGACGCCGTAGATCCCGACGGCGGACAACAGCAGGGCCAGACCGGCAAGGACGGCGAGCAAGGCGCGTCCCATACGCTGCGGCATCAAGACCCCGGCGACGCGCTCATTGAGCGTCGCCACGTCGTAGACCGGTACCGCCGGGTCGATCTCGCGTACCAGTGCGCGCAGCGTGCCCGCCATCGCCGCCGGTGCGCCCGCGGTGCGCAGTTGAATCGTCATCGCATCGCCCGCGGCGGCACCGAGGTGCTGGTGCAGCGGCAGATAGACGTACAGCGCATCCCGCTCGCCGACCGACGTGTACTTGGCGTCACCGACCACGCCGACGACGGTAAAGAACCGGCCGTCTGGTCCGGCGAAGTTGAACTGGTGACCGATGGCGCGCTCGTCCGGCCAGAACCGTCGCGCCATGGCCGCGTTGATGACCGCCACCGGCACCTCGCCGGCGCGGTCCGCCGCACCCACCACCCGTCCGTCCACGAGGCGCATCCCGAGTGTCGCGAAGTAGTCCGGTCCGACGCGGGCGAGCGTCACGCGCGGGACCTCGACCGCCTCGGCGGTGCCGCGCAGGTACACGCTGCCGACGCCGAGTCCCGCCTCGCCGAACGGCGTCGAGCTGACGGTCGCCGCTTGCACACCCGGCAGGGCGGCGGCCTGCTCGATCACCCGATCGTAGAACGTGCCGGCCTGCGGTTCCTCGTAGCCGAGGGCGCCGAGGTCGACCGTCATGGTCAGCACCCGTTCAGGGTCGAACCCGAGATCGACGTGCAGCGCGTTGCGGACCGATCGCGCGAACAGCCCGGCACCGACCAACAAGGCGAGGCTGAGCGCGACCTGCCCCGCCACCAATCCGTGCCGCAGGCGGAGCCCGTGACCGCGTCGCTCATCTCCACCAGTGCTCGCCTTGAGCCCGCTCACCAGGTCGGCACGTCCCACGGCCCGCGCCGGCGCCAGCCCGAACGCCAGCGCCGTCACTACCGACAACAGCGCCGCGCCTGCCAACACGCGAAGATCGAGGCGCAGGTCGAGCTGGTCGATCGGAATGCCGCCGGGCAGGTTGAACGAGCCGAGCAGCTCGGTGGTCCATTGCGCCACGGCGAGACCAACCAGTCCACCCACAGCCGCGAGCAGCAGGCTCTCGAGGGCCAGCAATCGCACGAGATGGGCCCGACTCCCGCCGACAGCGGCGCGCACCGCCAGCTCGCGGCGCCGCCCGGCGGTCCGCGACAGGAACAGGTTCGCCACGTTGGCTGCGCCGATCAGCAGCACGAAACCCACCGTCCCGAACAGGGCCCAGAGGAAAAGCACCGCGTCGCCGCGGGACGAGAGCGGGGCGGCGGCCGTCACCGCCGGCACCACCGTGACCGACAGGTCGCGATTGGTTTCCGGATACGCGGTGGCGAGTCGCTGGGCGATGTCGCGCAACTGCGTCTGGCCCTGGGCAAAGCTGACGCCCGGCGCCAACCGGCCGACCACCTGCCACAAGCCGATCCGGCGACCGCTGCGTTGTGCGGTGTAGTCGACCGCGTCGAACGATGCGAAAAACCCGGTCGCGACCCGAGGGTACGTGGCCATCGGGACCCACAGGTCGGCGCTGCTCGTGAGTGACAGACCGGTGAACCGTCTCGGCGCCACACCGACGACCGCGAACGTGGTGCCGTTGATGCGGAATGTCTTCCCAAGCACGTCCGCGTCGCCGCCGAACTCCCGCTGCCAGAGCCCCCACCCGACGACGGCCGCCGGCACCTCGCCCGGAACCACGATCTCCTCGGACAAGAACCCGCGGCCGAACACGGGGCGCACCCCCACGACGTCGAAGTAGTTGTCCGAGGCCAGTGCGGTCGATACTACCTCGGTGCGATCGCCGAAGGTCACGGGAAGGTCCCATTGGAGGTAGGCCGCGAGCCCTGACACCGCGGTGGCATCGCGCCGGAAGTCGACGTAGTCGGAATAGACGAACGAGCGGTATGGGTTGCGCTGGTTGGCGCCGAACACCGCCACCAGCCGGTCGGCGGCGGGAACCGGCAGCGGCGTGAGCAACGTGGCGTCGATCAGCGACATGATCGCGGTGGTGGCACCGATGCCGAGCGCGAGCGTGACGATGGTGGGGACCGCAAACCCCGGTGCACGACGCAAGCCACGGAAGGCGTGGCGCGCGTCGCGTGCCACCGCCGCGATCGCGGTCACCAGACGCGTTCCCGTTCGCTCAGCGGATGCGAACACGATCGGTGTTGTCGTACTGGGACATGTCCGACAGAATCACCACGTCGCCGAGGTCGAGCCCGCCCAGGATTTGTACCGCGTTCACGCTCGTGCGGCCCAGGCGGACCTGCACCCGCTCGGCGAACGCGCCGTCGTCCACGAACGTGAACAGCCCCACCGTGCTGTTCGCCTGGCCGAACGTGGGGCGGCCGGTGTACAGCGCGTCTTCCAACCGCGCGATCTCGATGATGCCGTCCACACTCAGGTCGGGGCGCGCGCCGCGCGGCAGCGAGTCGACCAGCAGCGCCACGTCAATGGACACGGTCCCGTTCTGTACCGAGGGGTCGATCCGCACGACGCGACCTGGAATCGTGTCGGCGCGCGTATCGACCATCACCGACAGTCCCAGCACCACGTCGCGCGCCTGGACCTCCGGCACGCGGAGCACCGCCTTGAGACGTTCGGGCTGGACCACCCGGGCAAGCGTCGTGCCCGGCGTCACCCACTGTCCTTCCTCGAGCGGCATATCCTGCAGCACGCCGCGCGTCCCGGCCTTCACCACCATCGACGCGAGCCGCGTCCGCTGGAAACTCACGATGGCCCGCATCCGCTCGACCTGACTCTCCTGCGTTTCGAGTTGGGCGCCCATCGACTCGGTCATCACCCGCAAGCGACTTTCCTCGATTCGCACGCGGGTTTCGAGTTCGAGCGCGCGTTCGCGCGCACCCTGGACCTCGAAATCGGACATCAGGTTATTCTGCGCGAGCGACTCCGCCGCCATCGCCGTGCGCCGCGCCTCGGCGAACTGGGTCCGGATCGTCGCCACCACGCCTTCCTGATTGAGCCGGTTCGTCTCCAGCGACGCCCGAAGATTCACTCGTTCCGACAGCGCCTGGGTGAGTTGTCGCTCGGCCTCGAGCGCTTCGAGCTGGACGTCCGGGTTGCTCATCTCCAGCAACACCGTGCCGGAATCGACCTCGGTTCCCGGCATGATGCGTTTCCGCTCGATGCGGCCCGCGGTGAGCGCCGACACGAATCGGATCTGCTCCGGCACGAGGGTACCCGGTGCACGGACCTGAATCAGCATCGTGCCGCGCACGACGTCGCCGGTGAAGATCGCCGCACGCTCAACGGACGGCGCGGCCGGATCGAGTCCGCTGATGGCGACGGTAACCAACACGACCGCCAACACGATCCCCGCCGCGTAGCCGATCGCCTTTTTCTTCTTGTTCTTGGGTGGGCGCGGAATGTCCACGGCCTGAGTCTCTCTGGCAGAATGTCTCCTATGAGACAAGCACGGCGCGTGCCAGGTTTAGACAGGGATTCAAGTCATTGCGAAACAACGGCTTGGCACCAGCGGTTCAGGCGGAAACGGACGCGAGGGCATCGTTCGTGGGACCGTGGTGTCCCATTACCGAACAGGTGCAACTGCGAGTGTCGCACTCGGGTGCAGCGCGGCAAAACAGATCGCCGATAAACGCCGCGTCAACCGCGGCTCATAGGCCAGGGAGGAGTTAGACCTCCGACCTCACGCTTATCAGGCGGTTCGGTGAAGGGGTCGGATTCCGGTAACTGTTCGGATTGCAAGATGATTCCCCACGATCTGCACGGAATCCATATCTACGATTCCGAGAGGTTCACGGCGCGAAGTGGCACGGGAAGTGGTACCAACCGTTTTAGGGCCTGTCCGTGCAGGGCGATTGGTCGTCGTCATCGGGTATCCGCACACTCTCGGGCGGAACCTCGACAATCCGGCCGCCCTGGCGGAGGACGAGTGGCACCCCCGGCCGCCGGTGACGTCGTATCCCGCCATCTCCATTGCGGTATCAATGGCTGTCCCGTCTCGGAGGATCGCGGCGATGTCTTTGGGCGCGTCGTCCAACACTGGCCCGCCTACCCTACTGCCCCGCGGACGCGAGAAGGTCTTCCAGCACGATCGTTGGCCGATCAGGCCTTTCAAATAGGCGGCTCGCGCCGAGCACTTCGATTCCCACGAGCTTCTCGCCGTGCGCGAAATCCAGCGCGATGTCGCTCGTGAGGCGCACGACTCGGCACTCGTGGTCGCCTTCCAGGAGGCGGATATAGAGGGCGTCCGCCTCTTTATCGTACTTGATCTTCATCGCGCCTCCCCTTCCTGGAAGTAGGACGTGTACACGGTGATGACGACGAAGCGTTCGGGTTCCTCAGCCACGACCGGAGCGACCTGCTGCACACCGTAATACTTGCTGTCCCATTCCCGCTTGAACTCCAGATTGAGCCTGAACAAAGATAAGCCTCGTTGGGCAGGGTTCGCGCTGCCCCACGCGGATTGCTTCCCGAACATCTGCCTCCGTCGCTCCCCGCTCTCGCATGCGCTCCTGCGCGTGAAGCGTAAAGCCGACCGGTTTCGAGGCAGCCGGCTCGGTCACGGGCGCACCACCCCTTGGATGATGAGGCCGTCCGGCGCGACGGACCGGTCGGGCACCGCGAATCTGCCCCCGTCACCCGTGTGGTCAATGTAGAGGAGGTGCATGGAACGACTCCAGATACGCCGCCCGGATGGGCAAAAAAAGGGCGACGGGGATCCTCGAGCCGCCTAAACGGGCAACTCCCCAGCCGCCGCTGCAAACAATGGGCACCGCTTCGCGACCTGTCAACGCTGGCAACGGCTACGCCGTTCCCGAGAGCCAGGTCCCGGATGGGGAGACTGGTCCCCGACGGGCCAGGTGAATCTGCTGTACGCGCGTTAAGTCGTTGTGCTGCAAGGAATTGAGATCAGACAGTCCCAGTCCCGACATTCGAGCACCGGAACCGGGCTCAAGTCCGTGCTCAGGCGGATGGTGGCTCCGCCCTCCTCAGCCTTGGCCAGGCGCCTGAACACGGCCTGGACGATCGTTTTCAGATCCTGGGCATGGTGCGTGTTCTCGAAGAACGTGCGCGGATCGGCATACACGTTGGGTGTGCGCGCGTCCTCCACGATCAGGTCGCCGAAATCGGCTCCGAAGATAGCGTCTTCGAGGTCGCCCTCGAGGACGTCGCGGCGGGGCTTGGAACCGGTCAGTACACCCATGAGAGAAGCACTCCTGGCAACTCATCGTGGCAAGGCAGCTTCACCAATCCAGCCAACATAGCCCCTCGGTGCGACAGACGGGGAAACCGCTCAGCTCCGACGTCCTGTGCCCGGGCGCGAACTCCACGAGCACGTCCACATCGCTGTCAGGCCGGAAATCAGGACGCAAAACCGAGCCGAACAGCGCGAGCCGCCGAGCATGATGCCGCCCGCACAGGTCGGCCAACCGCTCCCGGTCAATGTCAGTGCTGAAAAGAGAAGCCCGCCACGGCGCACCGATAGCGGGCTCGACTTCAATCTGCAATCTCAAATCTTCAATCTGCAAGCTTCATGGGCCAGGGAGGAGTTGAACCTCCGACCTCACGCTTATCAGGCGTGCGCTCTAACCACCTGAGCTACTGGCCCTTGCGGGCCCGTAATGTAGGCGCCTGAGTCGACCTTCTCCACCCCCGCCCTAGTCCCAGTCGGCCCCACGCCGACCAGGCCGCCCGTCATCCGAGTCGAGGTCGTCCTCGTATTCGTCGTATTCTTCGTCTTTGTCCTCGTCCTCGTCCTCGTCGTCTTCGTCTTCGTCTTCGTCCAACTCGTCGTCTTCCTCGAAGTCGTCGAAGTCATCGGTGTCATCATCGTCATCGAGTCGCGCGGTGACGGGGCTCAACGGTGGCGACGATTGCCAGGGCAACATGGATCCTCCCGCACAAGGCCTAAGTGATGTCCGCCCCGCGATGAGCCGCGCGGGCGGTTTTCCTCCGTTCCGTGGGATCGAGCTGGCGCTTGCGCAGCCGGATTGCGGCGGGCGTTACCTCGATCAATTCGTCCCCCTCGATGTACTCCAGCGCGAGCTCTAACGTGATATCCCGGGGCGGCTCGAGCCTGATCATCTCGTCAGTGGACGTCGTCCGGATGTTGGAAAGTTTCTTCTCCTTGGTGATGTTCACGTCCATGTCGCCCGGCCGCGCGTTCTCCCCCACGACCATGCCCGCGTAGACCGGGTCCCCGGGTCTCACAAACATCGAGGCGCGTTCCTGGAGATTGAATATCGAATACCCCACCGCCGCGCCATCCCGATCGGCCACCAACACCCCACGGTTCCGTCCGGCTACCGGACCCGCCCATTCCCCGTACTCCAGGAACCGATGGTGCATGATTCCATCGCCCCGCGTATCCGTCAAGAAGTCCGACCGATATCCGAAGAGCCCACGGGCCGGAACCCGGAACCGCATGCGGGTTTTGGACGTCCCGACCGGCCGCAGTTCGACCACCTCGCCACGCCGCGGACCCAGCTTCTCGATCACCGTCCCGACCATGTCCTCGGGTACCTCGACCACCAGATCCTCGAACGGTTCGAGCCGCTCCCCACCGGGTCCCTGGCGCATAATGACCCGGGGCCGGCTGACCTGGAACTCGTACCCCTCCCGCCGCATCGTCTCCATCAGGATCGCCAGGTGCAACTCGCCGCGGCCGGACACCGTCAACGTGTCGGGGCGGTCGGTTTCCTCGACCCGCAGCGACACGTTGCGCTCGAGTTCCCTGAACAGGCGTTCGCGCACCTGGCGTGACGTCACGAACTTGCCCACGCGACCCGAGAACGGCGAGTTGTTCACCGAAAAATCGACCGAAATGGTCGGCTCTTCCACCGCGATCCCCAACAGCCGGTCGGGATGGGCGGGATCCGTGACCGTCTGACCGATCTCGATCCCCTCCAGGCCCGCGAGCGCCACGATCTCCCCCGCGCCGGCATGGTCGATCTCGATCCGCTGCAACCCGTCGAAGCCGTAGAGTTGCGCCACCCGCCGGCCGACCGCCTCATCGGCGTCGATCCGACCCGGCGCCCCCAACGGGAGCAACAAGACATCTTGCCCAACCTGAACCGTTCCGCTCTCCACCCGCCCGATCGCGATCCGACCGACGTACGTGGAATAGTCGATGGTGGATATCAGCATCTGGAACGGCCCGCCCACGTCTCCGGGCGGACCGGGGACGGTTTCGATGATGGTCTCGAACAGGGGAGTGAGATCGGTCCGCACCTCATCGAGCTCCCGCGACGCCACGCCGTCTCGACCGGAGGCGTAGAGAAACGGCGCATCGAGTTGTTGCTCCGACGCGTCCAACTCGATGAACAGGTCGAGTACCTCGTCGTGGACCTCGAGCGGGCGCGCGTCCGCTCGGTCGATCTTGTTGATCACGACGATCGGCTGCAGCCCCAACTCCAACGCCTTGCGGGTGACGAACCGGGTCTGGGGCATGGGGCCTTCGGCGGCGTCCACCAGCACCAGGACACCCTCCACCATTCGCAGGATGCGCTCGACCTCACCGCCGAAGTCGGCATGGCCCGGCGTATCGACGATGTTGATCTTGGTCCCGCGCCAGGTCACCGCCGTGTTCTTGGACAGGATCGTAATGCCCCGCTCCTTCTCGAGCGGGTTGGAATCCATCACCCGGTCCACCACCGCCTGATTGGCGCGGAACACGCCAGCCTGTCGCAGCATCTTGTCGACCAGGGTCGTCTTGCCGTGATCGACGTGCGCGATAATCGCGATGTTTCGAATCAAAGGTTCGTAAGGCTTTCAGCGCCGTCGAGCGGCGCACCCGGGTCGGTTCACTGCGCCACCGCGTCCCCGCACATGCGCTCTTCCTCGAGCTGCATGGTAACATGGTGGATGCCCAACGCCTCCATGCGTTGCGCCAGCGTTTCCAGCACACCCTGCGACCGCGCCGGATCCTCCACCACCGCGTGGCCCGTCATGGCGATCACGCCGCTGGTCACCGTCCATACGTGCAGGTCATGCACATCGGAGACCCCCGGAATCGTGGCGATCCGATCCTGTACGTCGCGCAGCGAAATGTGGTGCGGTGTGGCTTCCAGCAGCACGTCGACGCTTTCCCGCAACAACCGCCAGGCGCTTCCCAGCACCAGGATGGCGATGACGATCGAGATGATCGGATCGGCCGGCATCCATCCGGTGAGCGCGATAATCACCGCCGCGAGGATCGCACCCAGCGATCCCAGCAGGTCGCTCAGCACGTGCAGGTACGCGCCCCGCAGGTTGAGCGAGTGCGCGTGCCCGGCGTGCAGCACACGCATCGCGCCGAGGTTGGCCACGAGGCCGGCCACGGCGACACCCAGCATGAGTCCCGACCGGACCTCCGGTGGCTGGGAGAACCGGCCAACCGCCTGCCACACGATGAGTCCGGCGATCAGAAACAGCGCGACCCCGTTGACGACCGCCGCGAGGATCTCCAGCCGCAGGTATCCGTAGGTCTTCTCCGGCGTCACGGGACGTTGCGCGACCCAGGCCATCGTGAGCGCCAGCCCGATCGACGCCGCGTCGCCCAGCATATGGCCGGCGTCCGCGAGCAGCGCCAACGAGTTCGCCAGCCAGCCGCCCACGGCCTCGGCGATCATGAATATCAGCGTGATCGCCAGCGCGAGGCGCAGCGCGCGCGAATGACGCGACAGCCCGCCGCTCAGATGGGTGCAGTCGACCGAGGCCACGACCGGAGCGCCGCCGCGCCGGAACCCGCCACCGCCGGTGTTCGAGCCGAATGTCATCGAGTGGAAGATCGTAGGTACGAGGGGGAAGATGCCAGCGGCGATCGCTACCGCCGGGTCGCGAGTCGGACGGCCAGGGTCACCGCCGCGCGCATCGAACCGGGGTCGGCCTTCCCCTGACCGGCGATATCCAACGCGGTCCCGTGGTCGGGCGCCGTCCGAATGAACGGCAAGCCCAACGTGATGTTCACGCCCGATCCAAACCCGGCTACCTTCACGGCGGTCATCCCCACGTCGTGATACGGCGCGATGACCGCATCGAATTCTCCAGCCATCGCCCGCACGAAGACCGTATCCGCCGGCACCGGCCCAACCGCGCCAAGCGCGGCCGCGGCGGGCGCCAACACGTCGCGATCCTCGGAGCCGAACAGGCCGCCCTCGCCCGCATGTGGGTTGAGGCCGCAGATGGCGAGTCGCGGCCGCCCGATCCCCCACCAGGACGTGAGCGCCTCCCGCGCCAGGACGCCGACCGTCGTGACGCGTTCGACGGTGAGCGCGCCGGGCACGTCCTTGAGGGGAATGTGCGTGGTCGCCAAAACCACCCGCAGCCGCTCGGTCACCAGCATCATGGCCACGTCCGTCGTGCCGGTGAGCGCCGCCAGCCACTCGGTATGACCCGGGTACCGGTATCCCGCGGCGTGCAACGCGCGTTTTTCGGCCGGGGCCGTCACGACGGCCTGGAGGTCGCCGATACGCGCGTGCTCGACGACCGTCTCGATCTGGGCGCCCACCTGCCGGCCGGCCGCCATCATTCCGGCCTCCGATGCATCCCACCCGCCGGCCGCCGCCGATCCAACCGGTAACGTCTCCCCCGGGAGACCCGCCAACAGGTCGGCCGGACCCACCAACACGTACTCCGCCCCTGCGGGAGGATCGGTCATCACGCTGGCGACGATTTCCGGTCCGATCCCCCGCGGATCTCCCAGGGTGATCGCGACACGCGGGCGCATGGAACCGTTAGAGGCGGATATCGACGTAGGTGGTTTCGCGCAGGTCACGCAACAGGCGCTGCCGGCCGCTGTCTTCCGACAGGCGGCCGCGCAACTGATCGCGCAACTCGTCGAAGGTGTATTCCCCTTCAGGCTTGGTTTCGAACAACCGCACGACGGCGTAGCGTGCCGGTCCCCCGAGCGTCAGCTCCACGGGCCCAGCTATCTCTCCGACGCCCAGTCCTTCCAGGGCCTCCTGATAGCTCTGGGGAAGATCGCTACGTGCCACCTGATCGAACAGGTTCTGTTCGATCGGATCGTGGTAGATGCGTGACAGCGAATCGAGCCGCGCGCCGTCCCGAAGCGCGCGCGCCACCGTGTCGGCGCGGGCCAGCGCCAACGCCCGATCGGCGTCGGTCACTTCCGGGATGAACAGGACATGCCGTGCCCGCAGCTCGGCCGGTTCGATTCGCAAGACCTGGATGATGTGGAACCCGAACGGCGTCTCCACCACATCGGACAGTTGCCCGGGACGAAGCCGGAACGCCACCGCCTCGAACTGCGGCACCATCGTGCCGCGGCGGAACCAGCCCAGTTCTCCGCCCTGCTCCTTGGTGCCCGGGTCATCGGAGAACCGTCGCGCCGCCGTCTCGAAATCGGCGCCGCTACGCAACTCCCGCAGTACGGAATCCGCTCGACTGCGCGCGGCGGTTTTCGCCGCCGGCGTGGGTTCGGGACGAATCACGATCTGCCGCAACGACACGGTGGCTGGGCGTCTCGGATGCTGGTCCTTCGTCGCATCGAAATACGCCCGGGTTTCCGCTTCGGTCGGCGGGATGGGCGTGAGCTTCCCGCGATCCCGCAGCGTCTGCATCAAGCTCTGCTTCAGCATGTCCCGGCGGGTCCGTTCCGTCATGTAGCGCCGGTACTCTTCCGGTGTGCCGAACCCGGCGAGGTCCAATTGGCGACGATACTCGCTTTCGGACGTGAACTGGCTCCGGGCCTGACTGACGGCGACATCCACGGCCGCCTGAACCTGCTGATCGGTCACCTGCACCAGCGTGTCCCGCTGCGCTGCCTGCACCAGCAGTTCGTCCTCGATCAGTTGATCGAGCATCGCACGGCGTAGCCGGTCGAGCTCCGCGGGATCGGTCGGTACCGGTCGCTGCGTGCGCTGGTAATCGGCGAACAAGAGGTTCAACTCTTCGTTCACCCGGGACAGCGCGATGGGCGTGTTGCCGACGACGGCCGCAATCCGGTCGATCGAGACGAACCCGCTGTCCGGGGATTGGGCCGACAAGGGAGCGGCCGCGACGGTCGCCACCGCGAAGGCGACGATGGCGCCGCGCCCCGCCATGGTTACGGTCCACCCGCGGTCGAGTCGGGTCGCGCGGCAGGGGCCGGAGCGGAATCCGGCGGTTGGGTCGGATACGCCGCGCGTAGCGCGCGCGCGCGTTCGAGCACGCGTTCGACCCCAGCCGGCACCACTTCCCACGACGTGCGGGACCGCAACTCGTCGGCCAGAAACGGCGGGACGAGTTGCAGCCGGCCGCGCTCCTGGCTCAGGCCTTCGATGTAGTCGACGACCTTCACCTCGATCATCCGCCGCCGAATCTCGTCGTTCGATTCGCCGAGCCACGCCAGGGTGTCACGGTGCAGTCCCATCGCGGCGCCCAGCAGCGACAATTCACGCGCCAACTGATCGGTCATCTTGGCAAGTGCGTCCGGCGGGAGCGTGATGCCCTGCTCGCGGGCCTCGCGAAGGAGGACGTCGTTGCGGATCAGTGTTTCGACCATGGCACGAATCTGATCGTCACTGGCCCCCGAAAGCTGCCGCCGGATGCCGATCGGCATGCCTTGAATCCAGCGCGCGAAATCGGCCACGGTGAACTCACCGCCCCGGAACGTGCCGATCACCTTGCCGGATCGCTTGGCCCGGATCGGATCGGTGGCAACCTCCCGCACGGCGGGGACCGCCGACGCGCGGACCTTGATGTTCCACGTCGCCGGAAGCCGGGCCAGGTACTCGGCGTCGAACCGCCGCTGGAGCTGATCCGTGAGCCCCTCGGCAAACGCGGCGCGTACCTCTGCCAGCGGCGGACGGTACAGTATGTGGAACCCGAGCTCGGTCTGGATGACGATCGATACGCCGCCGGGCTGCAGGGCATAGGCTTCATTCTCGAGCGCCGGCATCATCTCACCGCGCGCCACGACGCCGAGACTGCCCTCGGCATCACCGTCCACGGCACTGTTGACCTCCGGGGCCACCACCGACCACGGCCCCCCCTGGCCCAGACCGTCCCATGCCCGCTGGACCACCTGCCGCTTCATCTGACGAAAATCTTCGGCCAGATCCGGCTCGGTGGCGAGAAAAATCTGCTTGATGAAACGGTACTCGCCGGCGTCGTACGCACTGTCCACCGCCGCCGAGTCGAGTTCGGCCGCGTCGCCGATGAGCATGTCGTGGTAGGCGGACGCAAGTTCCTGCTGCACGTCCGCCCACTTGGCCACCACCACGGTAGCCGAGTCAAGCATGGTATTGCCGGCAACCAGGGATTGGGCAAACAGCGTGTAGTCGATCCACATCTCGGCGATCCCTTCCACCACATCGCGGCGGAGCGCCAGGTCCTTGCCGGCAGCGATCACTTCCGCCAGCCGGCCAACGCCCAATTCGAAACCCCCCGCGCGGGCGACAACACTCACATCGGTCGACAGCGCATCCCCGCATCCCAGCGTCAGGACTGCCGCCGCCGCCGCCATCACTCGCAAACGCATGCGTTCTCCATTTATGAAACGGGGGTCGGCTGATCGGCGACCGCCCTACCTCGCTCCGCCAACGCCGCTCGCAACGCCCGTACCAACCCCGGCCCCATCGCCAAACCACCCACGCGGGTGAGCCGCAATGACAAGGGGACCGCCCGTCGTACGTCGGCGGCGAACTGCACATCATCGAGCGCGGCCGTCAGTCCCGCCAATCGCGGCGACGCACCCGGCCGGAAATTCAGACGCGCCTCGTCACCTCGAACCAGGACGGTCTCGAGCCCGAGGCGCGCACCCAGCGCGCGTAATTCCGCAATCGTGAGCAAGCGATCCGCCTCGGCCGGGAGTGGCCCGAATCGATCGCGCAGCTCGTCGCGCAGGGCCGCAATCTCGCCAACTTCGTCGACACGCGCCAGCCGGCGATACAGATCCAGCTTGGCATCCTCATCCGGCACGTAGGCGTCCGGTAGCCGCGCGCCGCCCTCAACCGTCACATCGGGCGGCGGAAGGACCGCCTTCCCATCTCCCTCGAGCGCCCGCACGGCGTCGTGGAGCCACCGCAGATAGGTGTCGAACCCGACCGCATGGGCATGCCCGGACTGCTCCGCTCCCAGGAGATTACCCGCACCACGCAGTTCGAGGTCCCGCAGCGCAATGCGATATCCTGAACCAAGCGCCGTGTGGTGTTCCAGGACCTGCAGTCGTTGTTCCGCATCCGGATCGATCCGATCCGGCACCAGGAGGTAGCAATATGCGCGCCGGTGCCCGCGCCCTACGCGGCCGCGGAGTTGGTAGAGTTGCGCCAGCCCGAACTGATCGGCGTTGTGCACGACCATCGTGTTGGCGTTCGGGACATCCAGTCCGGACTCGACGATCATGGTCGACACCAGCACGTCCACCTCGCCCGAGACGAAGCGCTGCATCACCCCTTCCAACTCGCGCTCCCGCATCTGCCCGTGTCCGACCGCCACCCGTGCTCGCGGTGCCAACGCCTCGACGCGTTGCGCAATACTGTCGATGGTCTCGACCCGGTTGTGCACGAAAAACACCTGCCCACCCCGGTCCAGCTCCCGCGCCATCACCTCTTCGAGCAACGCATCGTCCCAGGGTTCCACGAACGTGAGGATCGGAGACCGGTCGCGCGGTGGGGTCTCGATCAACGTCAGGTTACGAAGCCCGGTGAGCGCGAGGTGCAGGGTGCGCGGAATCGGGGTCGCCGTGAGGGTCATCACATCGACCTCGAGCCGCAGCGCCTTCAGCCGCTCCTTGTGCTTGACCCCGAACCGGTGTTCCTCGTCCACCACCAGCATCCCGAGCGCATGGAACTCGACGTCGGCGGACAGCAGCCGATGCGTGCCAATCACGATGTCGACCGATCCTTCGGCGAGACCGAGGGTCACCTGTCGCTGCTCCGCCGGACGGCGGAACCGGGACAGGACCTCGACGCGGACCGGAAAATCGGCCATCCGCTCGCGGAACGTCCGGCCGTGTTGCTCCGCCAGGATGGTCGTCGGGACCAGCACCGCCACCTGTTTACCCGCCTGCACCGCCTTGAACGCCGCCCGGATCGCCACTTCGGTCTTGCCGTACCCGACGTCACCCACCACCAGGCGGTCCATCGGGTGCGGTTGCTCCATGTCGCGCTTGACGTCGTCGGTCGCCTTGCGCTGGTCCGGCGTATCCTCGTAGAGAAACGCCGATTCCAACTCCCGCTGCCAGCGGGTATCGGGCGGAAAGGCGAAGCCGGGCGTGACGGCGCGACGCGCGTACAGGTCGACCAACTCCGCGGCCATGTGGCGAATGGCCCGTTGCGTCTTTTCGCGTTGGCGCCGCCAGCGCGCGGCCCCGAGCGCATCGAGTCGCGGTGGGCGGCGCTCGCCGTCGTCCGGCGCGCGGTACCGTTCGATCTGATCGATGCGGTACACCGGGACGTTGAGGCGGTCGCCCCTCTCGTATTCGAGTACCGCCACCTCGAGCGCCGTCCCCTCCCCCACCTCGATCTGCTCGATGCCTCGGTACATCCCGATTCCGTGCTCCAGGTGCACCACGTAATCGCCAGGCGAGAGCGGGCTTGCCGCCGTCTCCAGCGCCTGGCGAAATCGCCGGGCTCGCCTGATCCGTCGCGCCCGGCGGAAGATCTCATGATCCGTCAGGACCGTGAGCCCCGGCAGCGCGAATCCGCCTTGCAGGGCACCGAGCGCCAGCGTCACCGTGTCGGGCAGATACGCGCCCGGCCCATCGCCGCCGAGCAGCTCCTCCAAGCGCTCGAGTTGCCCCTCGTTGTCGCACAGGATGAGCGTCGGACCCTGGCGCACGATGCCCGCGAGGCGGCGCATGTCCCGATTGACCGGCTCAGGGGCAAACAGCTGGAAATCGTGACCCGCCTCGCCGAGCCGCACGCGCGCGAAGCCGAGCCACGCGCGGCTCCAGACCGCGGGGGACACGAACACCGCGTCGCGACCCGGGACGTCTTCGCCGCGCCGCCGCGCGACTTCGACGTGGTGCTCAGCCTCCGCCCACACCCGCGGCACGTCCTCGGGGTCAACGCCTTCGTCGACCACGAGCAGCGTGTCGGCGGGGAGGACGTCGAGCAGTGTTTCCGTCGCCGGTGCGATCCGTCCGTCCGGCTCGGCTTCGGCGGCCCGGATCGGCAGGATAGTCACGCGATCGACCTCGCGCAGCGATCGCTGCGTGTCGAGGTCGAACGCGCGCAGCGAAGCGACCTCATCGCCCCACCACTCGATCCGCGCCGGGGACGCCATCCCGAATCCGTACACATCGATGATCCCGCCGCGCACGGCGAACTGCGCCACGTCGCTCACCGACGGCACCCGTGCGTATCCCATCGATGCGAGGCGCCCGATGAGGTGGTCCAGCCGATCCGTCATGCCGCGTTCCAGGTCGACCCGCTGCCGCGCCACCAGCCGCGTCATGCCGGTGCGTTCGGCCGTCGCGCGGAGCGTCGTGACGATGACCCGCGCGCGCCCGCTGAGAATCGCTTCGAGCGTTTCGACACGGGTGCCCGCGATTTCGTAGTGGGGTTCTTCGACGCCGTATGCTTCCCGCTGCGGGTAGAGCCTCGCCCCCTCGTCAAGCAGCGTGTTCAGATCGGCTTCCCACCGCTCCGCCTCCTGCGGCCGACCGGCAACCACGACGATGACGCGCTGAGGCGCACGCCGCAGGAGGGCGGCGACGAGCACCGCGCGGCTCGATCCGGGTAAACCGGTCGCACCATGTTCTTCCGCCTGAGCCGGCAGCGCGTGGACAAACGACCGAAACGCCGGAAGACCCTCGAACGCCGCCAGCAGACCGGGAAGCATCAGTCCTCGCGGACTCTCCCGCCCGCGCTGGCCAGTCCCAGCTCCACGGCGGCGAACAGGAGAGCGAGTGCCAGAAACCAACCCGCCAGATCGGCGCGGCGAGCGCCGCGGAACAACTCCCGGTCGAGCGCGCCAGCGGCGTATGGCCCCGCGTCGGGCCCGAACACCGTCCGGATTTCCCGCGGCGCCGCCGGCTCCAACGGGATTTCGCGGCGATCGTGATTCACTTGCAGCGCCCCGACGGTATCACCCGCGTTGCCCAGCAGGAAATACACCCCCGGTTCGGTCGGGGCCTGCACTGCTCCGGCGGTCGCCAGCGGGAGCCGGCCCTGCGGACCGAGCAGCGCGGCCGCGCTGCTCGGAAGGACCACGGTGGCTCCCGCCGCCGCCTCGACACGCCACGCTTCGGCGGCCGCTACCCGATTGATCAAGGCATCGAGAAACGGCACGAACCCCGCGGTGACCGGCAGCGTGGTCCAGCGCGGTTCAAGCCGGCTCGCAACGATGACAAGGGCGCCCTGTCGCACGATCCACGGCTCGCCTCCGGCCGTCGCCACGACCTGGCCCTCGCCTGTCAGATGGTACCGCCGCAACACGCGCGCGTCCTCGAGACCGCGCAGGTCGCCCTGCAGGGTCCATTCACCGGTCAGCGGATCGCCGAAGCGCCACGGTATCCCGCGCGCCGCCAGCGCCCGGTTCACGCCGCCGAGTTCCACCGGCTCGTCCGGCGGAAACAGGATGGTCCGGCCGATTTCGACCCGGTCACCCAACCGTACCTCCGTGCCGTGGGACAGACGGCCGGCCTCCTGCAGCACGCCGATCGCCTGCTGCACGAACGGCCCGGCACCGCGCGCGACCGAGGTCGCGGTCGGCGGGGCACCGCGAACGGCCACGTGCCATACATCATCGCCACGCAATTCGTCAGGATCCAGCAGCACCCGGGCGGCGTGCCAGCCCGGCGCGACGCCCTCGACGCTCATCACGGCGTCTCGACCCGGCGCCGCCAGGGTCCGCGCCACCACCACGCCGCCGATCTCGAGTCGCACCGGACGATCATCGGTTCCGGTGCCGTCCAGCGTGGACACGACCGTCCCACCGGCGGACCAGACGTCCGGGGTGATCCGCACCGCCGCGATCCCCCGGTTCTCGGGCGGCGCCGGGACACCGGCAACCAGCGTCCGAGCCGGCGGGAGGGGACCGGAGGAAACGGCGCCGCGTTGCAGGTCGCTCACCACCACCACTTCACCGGGCAACGGATCGTCGGCCACCACGCGCGCCGCGGCACGGACCGCGTCGGCCACGTCCAGCCGGACGCCGGCGGGTCGCAACGAATCGAGTGCCAGCAACGCCTCGATCCGGGTGACACGTCGCGGAATACCGTCCGCCAACACGAGCCACAGGTGGTCGCCGGACGCCGTGCGCCCGAACACACCCCGCGCCCGATCGGTCAACGCGTCGAGCACCCGGCGACCGCCCTGCACCGCCGCGGAGGAAAGCGAATTATCGACCACCACCGCGAGGGCGGAGGGACCGTGGAGGTCGCCGAACGGCAGTCGCGCCACCGGACGGGCCGCGGCCACCGCGATGCAAGCGAGCAGCGCCATGCGCAACAGCAGCAACAGCAGGTTGCGGAGCTTGAGCCGGCGACTGTGGCGGCGCTCCGTCTCGGCGAGATACCGCACCGCGGGGAACGGCACGGTCGGGGGGGTGCGCCGTTGCAACAGATGGAGCAGCGCCGGGATGCCGGCGGCCGCGAGGCCCAGCAGGGCGAGAGGCTGGAGAAACCCCATTTACCCGAGTCGCGACCGCCGCGCCGCCGCGCGGCGGAGCACATGCCCGAACGGCGTGTCGGTCAGCACCGGGAAATAGGCGATCCCGACCCGCCGGAGCGCGTGGCGCCACGCCACGATAGCGCGACGCACCGTCTCGCGGTACGCCGCGCGGAATTCGCGGGGCCGCACGACCACGCCGGCGCCCGTCTCCGGATCCTCGAACCGGGCTTCCGGCGGACCGTCCAGTTCGCACTCGGAGGGATCCATGATGTGAAAGACCATCACCTGGTGCCCGCGGTGTCGAAGGTACTGCATGGCGAGCAGCGCCAGGTCGCGGTCGAACAGGAGATCCGACACGAACACCACCAGGCCCCGCCGCCTCAAGAGGTCGGTCACGCGCCGCAGCGCCGGTTCGGCCGCCGTCCCGTGCCCGGCATCCAGGCCGGCGATGGTGGACAGCAAGCTCCAGCGTTGCTGCACCCGCGCACGAGCGGGCACGACGGCGCGGACCTCCTCGTCAAACGCAATCAGTCCTGTCGCGTCGCGCTGCCGCAGCAGAACCAGGGACAGTGCCGCTACCAGCCGTTGCGCGTAGCCGAGTTTGGTCAGACGCCGGTCTGCCCCGCGCCAGGCCATCGAGCGGCTGACGTCGAGCACGATCATGGACCGGAGATTGGTCTCGGCCTCGTATTGCTTGACGGTCAGACGATCGGAGCGCGCCAGCACGCGCCAGTCGACGTAGCGCAACTCATCGCCAGCCTGGTAGGGTCGGTGTTCGGCAAACTCAACCGAGAACCCCTTGAACGGCGATCGGTGCAACCCCGCCAGAAACCCCTCGACCACCCCCTCAGCCGTGAACTCGATGCCGCCGAGTTCGGCCACATCGTACGGATCGAGCAGATCCAGCCGACCGCCTACCACCCCAACCGCCGGCTGGACGGTGCAAGTCGGGGTGTCCGCATGCTAGACGACGTCCTCAATTCTGGACATTCTCCGCGTATCCGGTAGAACTACAAGCCAGCATAAATGGTTTCCCGACAATGAGTTAGAACGCTCGTGCGTTCCGGCACGCCTCCTGCCTATTCGAGACGTCAAGCGCGACCGTCGCGCGGGTCTCAGGTGCGGAGGCACACGTGCCCCGAGGAATCTTAATCGCTCTGCTGTTGCCGTCTGGCGCGGCCGCCTTGCCGGCGGATCCGGGCACGCCGGTGCGGCGCGATGCCACCGCCCCGTACGTCGAACTCTGGACGAATCGCGATGACGTGTACCGCCGTGGCGACCGGGTGTCGGTCTACGTGCGGACCGACGACGACGCCTACGTCACGGTGTTCCGTATCGATACCGACGGCAGGGTCCGCGTCCTGTTCCCGACCGATCCATGGGACGACAATTTTGCGCGTGGCGGCGTCCGGTATCAGATCGAAGGGCGTCATGGCGGGTATTCGTTCCGCGTGGAGGACTACCCCGGCACGGGGTACTTGTTCGCCGTGGCGAGTCGCGATCCGTTCCGGTTCTCCCCCTTCGTGCGTGGCGATCACTGGGACTACCGGATGATCGGCGAGTACGGTCGGATCACCGGCGATCCGTATGTCGCGTTCGGCGATCTGCTCGACGAGATCATCCCGCCCAACTACGTCGACTACGCCTACGACGTTGCGCCGTACGACGTCGACCGCCACTACGAGTATCCGCGGTTTCTCTGTTACGACTGTCACACCTACGCGGAGTGGCCGTACTGGAATCCATACGCGAATCCGTGCATCAGTTTTCGCATCGTGGTTTACGATGACCCCTATTACTACCCGGCGCGGCGTTATGCCGGCACGCGGGTGGTGTACCGCCGGCCGACAACCATCGTGCCGCGGTATGTGTTCAAGGACCGAACCCCTGGCGATCGATATGTCGAGACCGTGCGCGAACGTCCGGTCGACGCCAACGGCCGCCCTCGGGTGGAGCCGGGGGCGACGCGACGAACAGTGATCAGCGCGGGAGAGCGGATCCCAACCCCCACGCGGCGTGGGGTAGCCCCGTCAGGTGACGCGTCCACTCGCGTCCTGCGTCCCCGAACAGGGCCCGCGCCGCGGCCGCTGCGTCTCGAGCGGCGCGACCCCAAACGGCCACCCCCGGCGACCGAGCGGCGCCGCGACACCACCCGAACTGATCCGGGCCGGCTGGACGCTCGCCCCCCTGAACGACCCCCCGTCCAGCCCACGTCGGCACGACGCGTCCCGACCCGGCGCCCCATCGACCCTCCTCGCCGCGACTCAACCCCACCGAGGCGGCCAAGCGAGATCTGATCTCTGCCGGAACCGCGGCTCCATGCCGGGTTATCTTGTGGCAGTTCTCGTTTCTCTCGGAGACAAACCAATGCGTCGCGTTGCCTGCCTGGTATACGCCGGTCTCGCGGTACCATGCTTCCTGTCGGCCCAGCGCAGTGGGCCGGATGCCGCGGTCGGATCGATCAGCTCCACTGCCTATCAACGCCTGATTGGCGTGATCGCCCACGATTCCATGATGGGGCGCGACACCCCCAGTCGTGGACTCGACCTCACGGCCCAGTGGGTCGCGAACGAGTTCCGGCGCCTGGGACTCACGCCCGGCGGTGACGGCGGAGAGTACATCCAGCGATATCCGATTCAGCAGGTACGGATCGATCCGCGGGCGTCGTCGGTCGCGGTGCGCGGCGGGCCAACCTGGCGGGTCGGGCGAGAGGTCATGCGGACGTTCGGCGGGTTCGCGCCCGACGGGGTCACGGGGCGCACCGTCATCGTGTCGGGGCAGGCCCGCAACGGCGCGGCGTACGGCACGATGGAACTCGAAGGCGCGGTCGTGTTCGTCGTGTTGCCAACCGAGAACGGTCGGCTCGCGGGCCGCGAGGCGCAACTCATGCTCCGGGGACTGTCCGCGAGGAATCCGGCGGCGCTGATCGGCATCGCGGATGTGAACGACGAGGTCTGGCGTGACTACGCCACGCGCCAATCGGCCACGAGCGTCAGGATCCCGTGGCGGGAGCGCGGGAACGGGACGCCGATCGTCTTGATGCGGGACCCGAGCGTCCAATCGCTACTGCGCGACCACGGGTTCGATCTCGCGTCCGCCCGACGCCGTCCCGCCAATCTCGCGGCCGAGCCGCTGACCGGCCTCGCCCTGACGGTCACGATGACGCCCCAGCTGGCAGGAGCGTTCGAGGCGCCGAACACGGTTGGCATTCTCGAGGGGAGCGACCCGCAGCTCAAGAACGAATACCTGGTGTACAGCGCGCACATGGATCATGTCGGCACCGCGGGGACGAACTGCCGGGCATCCGGCGCGGACACGATCTGTAACGGCGCGGACGACGACGCGTCCGGCACGGTTGGGATCGTCCAACTCGCGCGCGCCTACGCGATGCTGTCGCCGCGACCGCGGCGCTCGATCATCTTCCTCACGGTGAGTGGTGAAGAGAAGGGACTGTGGGGCAGCGACTACTTCGCCGGGCACCCACCGGTCCCCATCGGTCAGATCGTGGCCGACCTCAACGCCGACATGATCGGGAGGAACTGGCCGGACACGATCGTCGCGATCGGGAAGGAACACTCGGACCTGGGCGCGACGCTCAATCGGGTCAACGCGGCGCACCCGGAACTGCGCATGACGGCCATCGACGACATCTGGCCGAACGAGCGGTTCTACTTCCGCTCAGACCATTACAACTTCGCGCGCCGCGGCGTCCCGATTCTGTTCTTCTTCAACGGGACGCACCCCGACTATCACCGTCCGAGCGACGAAGTCGACGAGATCGACTCGGAAAAAGCCTCCCGCATCGTTCGGCTCCTGTTCTACATCGGTCTGGACGTCGCCAATGCCGATCGCCGGCCGCAATGGAACCCTGAGAGCTACAAGGAGATCGTCAGCAGCAGCGACCGGTAGCCCAGGGACAGCCTACGTCCCGAACGGCTCTTCCAGTGACGGGCTCTGCGGCGTCAGCAACTCGGCGCCGTCGGGGGTGATGACCATGTCGTCTTCCAACCGGACGCCGAATTCCCCGGGGATGTAGATCCCGGGCTCGTCCGAAAAGGTCATCCCCGGCGCGAGCGGCAGTGTGTTGCCGCGCACGAGGTATGGCCATTCGTGGCCGTCCATCCCGATGCCGTGCCCCACCCGGT